>RRZT010694614.1_pt1 | contig 18094 bp, 14 predicted proteins | sample 2165551 | NCBI WGS metagenome assembly RRZT01 (sample SAMN10456910, study PRJNA506462) | wastewater metagenome | biome: wastewater; feature: sludge; material: wastewater sludge; isolation source: wastewater sludge with Escherichia coli K12::gfp cells carrying plasmid... | place: USA: Moscow, Idaho...
CGGGGCGTTGCCCATCATCGACCTGTCGAGCATCACGGTCGATCGATCCGTGCCAGAGGCGCCGCAGGTTGTCCGGGCGGGGCGTGGACACCACGATCCGTTCGAGGACGGCGGCGTTGCTTCGTCCGATCCCGATTCGACAGTGTCCCGCAATGACATTCAGGAGCATCCGCGACCATTGGCCGTGGCGGTCTCCTTGATCTTCGTGGGGTTGGCCTTGATCGGGGAGTCGATCAGCGCCGTGTTCGAGCTCCACGCCGAATTGCTCCTAGACCGTGAAGGACCGACCGAGTTTGCCGTCGCCGTGGTCGGCGGGTTCATCTTCATGGTCGAGGTCTGGATCGGTTTCGCTGCGGTGCGCACCTTCCGAGGGTACGCACGGGCCCGGACGCTTCTGATGACGCTGTGTGCCCTGTCGATCCCCGGTGGTCTCATACGGGGCGGAGGGTTCCTGGTGGATCTCTCTTACGTCGGTATCAGCGCCTGCTATATCTTCGCGCTCATTGCGCTGTCGAGCCCAGCCTCTCGGCGTTGGGTCCGCGCGCGAACGTGGATCCGCAAGGGGCACCTGGCCGCATGGCAAGCCAGGCAGATCGAGGCATCTGGGGCCGGAGGTGAAGGCCGCGATGGGTGAATGGCCGGGGACTCCGAAGAGTCAGCACTAGTCGTCGTGACTCAGGTGGTCGGCCAGGTAGTCGAAGATCGGTTGCTGTCCGTTGGCGATCTTCGCTCGGGCCTCGTCGAGGGTCATCCACCGGCCGCCGTCCATCTCAGGGAACGACGCGATCTTGCCTGAACCCCTTGGCCATTCCATCTCGAAGGTGTTGGACTCCACGAACTCGACGGGCTCGGCCGTTTGGACCGCGTGGGTTGTGACGATCTTGCCGTGACGCAGCGTGACGTCGGCGAGTTTGACCAGGTCACCGGCCGGGGGAGGGGCACCGACCTCTTCGGTGAACTCGCGGTGCGCAGCCTCCAGACTGTCTTCGATGCGCGGATCGAACTCGCCCTTGACGACCGACCAGGCGCCCGCGTCCTTGTGGGCGAAGAAGGGTCCGCCCATGTGGGCGATGAACACTTCGATGGCACCCTCGTCGGTGATGCGGAACGGCAGGAGGGCCGCGCTGTGAACGGGCATGAGCGCGACCCTACCCATCCATCGATCAATCGCCACCGATCCACGCGCTGCGAGATTGCTTCGGTCTCGGAGGGTCCCGACCTACGGTGGCGAGCGAAGCGTCCACGACCGAAGGTTTGCAACGAACCCTCTGCCCCAACGCACGCTCGGCCCAGTTGCGACGGGCGCACGGCGTCCATCCGATCGCGGCCATTCAGCAGCCCTTGTTGGATTACCGCCGTCTCCTGCCGCGCCAGCGCAACGAAGACCTTGCAAAGAATCTTGAGGGTGTGGCTACGGTCAAGAAGGTCGCAGCCGAGGTGGGGGCGACAGCCGGACAGGCCGCGCTGGCCTGGCTGCTGCGCCAGGGCAACGACGTCGTTCCGACCCCGGAACCAAGCGCCGCCGGTACCTCGACAAGAACGTCGCCGCCTTGTCAGTGGACCTTTCCGACGACCAACTGGCCGCGCTGAACGGCATCGAGGCGCACGGCTCTCGCTGCTCGGCGAGGGGTGGGGTTCCCGGGTCTTCGGAGTAGTCGCAACGGTCGTGGAGCGCGGGGTTTTCGGCCATTTTGGCTTTGACAGCGGTGACAGACTGTAGGTGAGAGGTCGTGATCGCCATGGGAAGAATTCCCGGAGCCACACCGCACCCAATTCCCACTTCACCAACGAGCATCGGCGCGCTCAGCGCCGGTCAGACCGCCGAGGGTTACGACTTCTTCATGGGCCGCTATTCGCGACCGCTGGCCGAGGTGATGGCCGACAGGGCAGGCCTCGCGCGACGAGACCGGGTTTTGGACGTCGGATGCGGGCCTGGCGCGCTGACAACCGCCCTCCTTGGCCACGTCGACCGGGATGGCGTCTGGGCGTGCGATCCGTCACCGGACTTCGTCGCGGACTGCGCCCGCTTGAATCCCAAGGCACGTGTACGCCGCGCGCGAGCAGAAGCGCTGCCCTACGGCGACAGCTCCTTCGATCACGTCTTCGCCTCACTGGTCATGCACTTCGTGACGGGACCGGCGACAGCGGTGTGGGAGATGGCGCGGGTCCTCACAGTCGGGGGTCGCATCACCCTTTCCGTGTGGGCTGCACAACAAGGCCCCGACATGTTGAGAGCGTTCGCGCAGGCCGTCGATGACACCGCAGGCGAGGGTGCGAGTGGGGTGGCGGGGCTAGCCGTTCTCCGGTTCGGAGAGCAGGGGGCCCTGACCGACCTGTTCGATGCCGCTGGCTGCGAACCGCTGGCTGAGGAAGTCGTCACGGTCAACAGTCGTTACGGGAGCTACCACGAACTGTGGGCTGGCTTCGTCGCGGGGGTGGGTCCGGCCGGTAGCTACACCGTCGCGTTGGCGCCCGCTGAACAGGAGGCCCTGCGCGCGGCCCTGTGGAAGCGACTGGGCTCGCCACCGGGGCCCTTCGCCTTGAGCGCGAGCGCCCGCGTGGGCGTGGCCCGCGTCGCAAAGACCGCTGCGTGAGCTGAGTGGGTAGCGAAGCCCCAGGAGCCGCCGCTCTGCGACGGCCGGCTCGAACGCCGGCAGGAGGGTCCCCCGACGCCGCATGCCTCGCCCCCTAGGTTCTCGCCAGCCCCCTCGTAGGCGATTGCTGGGTCGGCGAACGGCTGGTTAGCGTCCGGCTCAAACGCGGTAGCAAGCCCGGATCGCGTCGTCGGCCTGGCAAGGGGACCTCACTGTGAGCTCGAACGACATCTCGACCAAGCGACGCGACGATCAGCCGTCAGCGGAGGGTCCCCCGCGGGCGTTGACCGTACGCCGCTGGGCGGTGATCGTCGTCGCACTCGCAGGCGTCGCTGTCAGCCTCATCTTCGGCATCCCGGGAATCTCCAACCTCAAGACCGGGATCAATCGGATTCCCACGTCGGAGTCCGAGCGGGCAACCGACTGGATGGAAAACGAACTCGACATGCCGAGCACCGACGTCATGCTCGTGGTTGAGCCCGACAGTGGCGGCGTCGACTCGGCGGCTGCGATGAAGACCGGCACCGACATCCTCACGGAGGCCAACGGCATCGATGGAGTGAGCGTCGTCGCGTCGTACTGGCCGAGCCGCGTCAGCAGTCTGCGGTCGACGGACTCGACCATGGCGCTCGTGATGCTGCACCTTGACGGTGACAGCACAGAGCAGGAAGACACGCTCGCCGAGTTGAAGGAAGCGGTGGCGGACGCCGACGAATCCGCCACGCTCACCTGGGGTGGTTCGACACAACTGTCGGAGGACATCAGCGAGAACGTCGGGACCAGCCTGGCCCGCGCGGAGGGGATCGCCATCCCCGTCACCTTCTTGCTGTTGATCTTGGCGTTCGGGTCTGTCGTGTCCGGTGTGTTGCCCGTGCTCATCGGCGGTATCGCCATCGCGGGGACGCTGTTGGCGTTGCGCCTGCTGAGCCAGGTGACAGACGTGTCGATCTATGCGTTGAACCTCGCCACCGCGATGGGGTTGGGGCTGGCCATCGATTACAGCTTGCTGATCGTCAACCGCTACCGCGAAGAGGTGCAGGCGCGCGGTGACCGAGAAGAGGCGCTCCGGATCGCCATGAAGACGGCCGGCCACACCGTCACCTACAGCGCGGCGACCGTGGCCGCAGCCCTGTGCGCCCTGCTGGTGTTCCCCGGATTCTTCCTGCGGTCGTTCGGCTACGCGGGGGTGGCGGTGGTTGCAGTGTCCGCCATTGCCAGCCTGACCGTGCTGCCCGCGATGATCGGACTGCTCGGCCCCCGCATGGACGCGCTCACCTTGCCGTGGCGCCGCAACAAGGTCCGCGTCATCAACGAGTCGGACGGCTGGGTCCGCTGGACCCGTGGCGTGCTGCGCCATCCCGCGCTCGTTACCGTCGCCGTCATCGCGGTGCTTCTCGTCATTGCCTCGCCCGCCTTGCACATCAACTTCGCCAATGCGGACGCCCGGGTGCTCGACGATCCATCGACCCCCTCGCGCGCGGCAAGCGAGATGGTCAGCGACAACTTCGCCGACGATCCCAGCAGCAACGTCACGGTCGTGACGACCGAGGAGGCCACCGGCGCGGACCTGGCCGACTATGCGCGCGAACTGTCGCAGGTCGCGAACGTCGCCACCGTGCGCTCGGGGGCCGGGTGGTACGAAGACGGCGTCCAGGTGCGCGTACCGCCGCAGGTCCTCGCCACCCAACCGCTGTCCGACAAGGGAACATGGATCACCATCGTCCCCATGGACAACCTCGACCCCAGCAGCGAGGCCGGCCAGCAACTCGCTCAGGACGTCCGAGCTGTCGACGCCCCCGTGGATCGCTTGGTTGGCGGTTCTGCCGCGTCCCTCATCGACGTTAAGGACGCGATTGGCGAAAAGCTGTGGCTGGCGGTCCTCATCGTCGTCGGGGTCACGCTGATCGTGCTGTTCTTGTACACGGGAAGCGTGCTGGTGCCGGTCAAGGCCGTCATCATGAACGTGCTGTCCCTGGGGGCCGTGTTCGGATTGGTGGTGTTGATCTTCCAAGACGGCCATCTGTCGAACCTGTTGGGCTTCACCGCCACCGGCGCGACAGACATCTCGATGCCGATCTTGCTGTTGTGCATCATCTTCGGGCTGTCCATGGACTACGAGGTTTTCCTGCTGTCGCGCGTGGTCGAGGCGCGCAACTCCGGGCTGTCCAACCGCGAGGCCATCGTCCAAGGGATGGCGCGCAGCGGCCGCATCATCACCACCGCGGCCGCCTTGATGTGCGTGGTTTTTCTCGCCTTCGGTACCGCGTCGATCAGCTTCTTGCAGTTGTTTGGCATCGGTTCCGCGCTGGCGGTCATCATCGACGCGACCATCGTGCGGTGCCTGCTCGTCCCTGCGGGGATGGCCCTGTTCGGCCAAGCCACATGGTGGGCGCCAAAACCACTACGCGCGCTCTATTCACAATTCGGACTACGGGACTAAACTGACGGGTCATTTCGTTGTCACTATCAACCGGGGGGTCTGAATGAGTGCAATTGCTTCCGCTCGCGACCTGGAAGTGTGGATAGCCCAGCGAATCGTTGAATACGGGTCGGTCGAGGCGGCGACCGTCGATACGTCCAAACCGTTGAGCGCGATGTTCTTGAGTTCGGCCTATTCGCTGAAGCTGTGCGGAGACATCGAGGACGAGTTCGGGATTGATCTCGACCCGGCCATCGTCTGGGAGAACCACACCATCAAGAGGTTGGCCAGCGCGCTCGGTCCGTTGCTCGTGGCTTCGTGGTCAGCGTCGCCGGAATCCGGCCCACGGCAGGGTCCCCCGACGACGCGCGGGCAGCGAACCACGCGATTTGCCCGGCGGTGGCGCGAACGCATCCGCAGGGCCATGCCCGCCGGGTCAGCGCAGCACCTGGAGTCGGTCGACTGAACCCGCCACGCGTTGGCTCAGTTCTCGCCCAGCAGCGGCACTTCGGCCGATGTAGGGACGCCGAGCTTTCGATAGCTGCGAGACAGATGCTGTTCGACCGTCGACACCGTGAGGTGCAGGCTCTCGGCGATCTCACGATTGCTGAACCCCCGCATGACAAGCTCTAGCGTTCGCACCTCGGCTCGCGACAGCACCGAACTGTCCTGCGAGGGATTCAACCGAGGATGCAGCGCCATGGCCTCATCGCACAGGCGTTGTGCTCCGTAGTGCCGAGCGAGTTGCCACGAGCGCCCGGCCGCGAGCCGTCCGCGGGCCGTTCGACCGGTCCCCACGAACTCGCGCGACAGGTCAAGCAAAAGCCCCGCTCCGGCCAGCACGTCACCGAGACGATCCGCCTCGGCGAGGGCCGCTCGCAGCAGGCTGGCCTTGTCGGGCGAATCGGTGTCGCGAGCCATGTCTCGCAGCAACCGGACGTACACTGGTCCGTGCGCTGGACCCGTGCGGCGCTGCTCCTCCAAGAGTTCGCGCGCGGACTGGACGTCCCCGAGCGCGAACAGCGACTCGGCCAGTCCCAGCCGCCAGGCGGCCGTGTGCGGAAAATCGGTGCCCCACGTGGCCAGTAACTGACGACAACGCTCGAACTCCACGCGGGCGCGGTCGGGATGTCCCGAGGCCAGCAGGAGTTCACCGCGTGCCTGCAGCAGGGCCGGGGTGAAAACCGACCAGCGTCCCCGAATCTGATCCGTTGCAGTGAGCAGGGCCTGGCCCAGGTCGTCGTCGGCCGTCAGCGCACACAAGGCGATTCGTGTCGCCTGGGCCAGGTGCGCGATCGGTTCACCGGGTGTCTCCGCCATTTCGGCCAGTTCGCGAGCGGCATCGGGGCCGATGGCGATGGCGCGGCCCAAGCGCACAGTGATGTCGGCCGTCAACGTTCCGAACACGGCCGCGGCGCGGGCGTCGCCGCGTTGTTCAGCTCGGCTGCGCAGCAGGCCGCACGGCGGCGCGGCGAGATCGGAACGTCCGGCGAGCACAAGCGCGTAGATCGCCGAGGCGTGGGCATCGACAGTGTCGGCCGTCAGCTCCGTCGTGACGGTGTAGCGGTGCAGTCGCTGGAGGACATCGGCGTCACTGGTGCCGCTCACAACTCTGCGCACCGCACGAGCGAGGTCGACGTGCCCGAACGGGTCGGGTTCGCGATCGGTACTGTCCGCGGGATCCTCGTCGGTCAACGCGGACGCAGCGTCGGGGAACAAGGCTTCAAGCAGCGGACCCTCGGGCAGCGGACGGGTCTCCGCGGCCGAGCGGGTTGGTTGTGGACCGGCGGGTGTCGATGGGGGTGATGGCACGGATTCGACGAGGCGCACCTGCTCCTCAGGCTGCTGTCGCACGGATTCGGTCATCAGCGCCAGCGCGTCGGCGTGCAGGTCGGCGAGGATCTCTCGATCGAGGTCTGGGTCATCGGGACCTTCGATGAGCAGTGCCGCCTCGAGGTAGCCGACGGCGCGGGCGGGTTGCCTCGCAGCCAGGGCGCTCACCGCAGCCTCGCGGAGGACGGTGCGTGCCCACGGTTCGACGACGGGGCCGCGCAGGATGACATCGGCGATCCCGCGAGCCTCGTGGCGGAGACGGTGAAGGCGCCCGGCCAGTTCACCGCACAGCTCTCGGCGTCGCTCGGAGTCCATCTCGGCGATGAGCTGGGCAGGTGACGCGTCGGCGTGAAAGCGACCTTCGGTCGCGATCCCGGCCGTGTGCAGTGCATCCAGTCCCGCCTGCGCGTCGTCGGGGCCGAGACCCGCGACGGCGGCAAGCCCGCGTCCGGTGGCGGGCAACCACGGGCACAGGGCTAGGTGGTCGGCGACCGTCAGCGCCGCTGAACCCAGCCGTTGCACGGTTGCGGTCAGCGCCTTGCCAAATGCGGCGCCGAACCGGGGCGCAGCATCGACGCCCGTGCTCAGGTGAAAGTCGGCGACGAGTGCGGACAGGAATGTCATGTTGCCCCGTGTGGCCGCCCACCACGCGTCCAGGTCGGAGGGGGTGGAACCTTCGACGCGGCGTCGCTGGAGGATGACCGGCATTTCTCGGCGAGCTGGTCGGGGAAGCCTCAAGGTCTGGGGCCGGGGGAGCGACAACAAGTCCATGCAGACGTCCGCGTCGAGATCCGGCCACTGGACCCAGGTGCTCGCGACGACCAAGACGGGCCGGTCGGGGTCCGTGTGCAGCGCACGAGAGCGTGCGGTCACGGCCGCACGAGGCAGTCTGTGCGCGTCGTCGCAGATCACGACGGTGGGCACACCGGCGTCCCCGGGGTTCGTGCTGCTTCGCTCTGCCAAGTCCGCCGTTGCTGGCCGTGATGACGTCGCGGCGTCCAAAACGGTCGCGATGGGCCCGTTCACGGGGTGCGCCGGGGGCTGAGGCGCGTGCCCGTGCGCGCCTCCCGCGTTCGGTTCGGCATCGAGGTGGGCGGCGCCCGTCGCGTCGATGCGGACGGTGGGTGCTCCGGCGCGGCGCGTCCAGGCGCTGACGGCATCCAACAGATAGGTGCGCCCACAACCAGGCGGGCCGTCAACGATGAGGGTGCGGGTGTCGTCGCAGGCGGTGAATTGTGCGCGCACGGCGTCGAAGAGGCGACGGATGGGTTCGATCGCATCGTCGCGCGGCGTGCCCGCTTCATGCCGATGCGCGGGCGCGTCGACGTGTCGCGAATCAGGCCCGCGTCGGAACTCCGGCGCAGACGCCGTCACGCACAACTCCCTGACACCGCTGGTTGCATACCGCCCCCTCGCGAAGATGGACGTCCCACAGCGTACCGAGGCCCCCGGTTCGGTTTCGCCCCGCCTTTCGCGTCAGTTACGGGGTCCAATCCTGCGTGGTTGTCACACTCGCGCGCACGGTGGGCATTCTCGTGTACCCCGCCTGCATGTTGAGCACGTTGATCGAGTCCTCCGGGCCGTACTGGGCACCGTACGGCCGCAGGTCCTGCGTGGTGTGCGCATCCGTGACGAGGGTGGTTCCGTAGCCCCGGAACAGAGCCCCATAGAACGTGGTCCGGACACACGCATCCGTCTGCGCTCCGCACAAGACGATGTCTGTCGCGCCGAGATCTGCCAAACGATCAGCGAGGTCCGTCTCGGCGGAAGGAATCGGGATAGGTCTTCTCCACGTGGGTGTCGATGGGCAGGGGAGTCAGCTCATCGACGATCTGCCACCCGTCGGACCCTTGGACCAAGTCGTCGGCGCTGTGTCGGACCCATACGACGGGGACGCCAGCCATGTGCGCCTTGTCTACCAGCGTCTTGATGTTCGCGACGGTCTCCTCGGACCGGATATTCGCCGCCATCACGTCGCGCTGCACATCAACCACCAACAATGCCTCTGTGACCATGATTGCGAGCGTAACGGGGGGCACCCTCACGGCCAGTTCGGCGAAGGGCGCACGGGGGACGACGGCGGTCGAGACTCCAGAAAAGTTCGCGACATTTTGGGGCGTTGATTCTGCCGGTCGGGCATGGGCGCCGTCTGCCTCATCGGTCGTGAATCTCTTACATGGAAGAGAAATCTGACGCGTAATGCCGAGGCTCGATCGCTACTGTGACCTCAGTTTGCTGACACTTTTGTACGAAACCTTGGTGGGACATTGTTCGTCCGGGGGCCACCAAGCGGGTCGTCGTCGGTGTAGCGTGCGCCGGGATGAAGCACAGCAGGCTGGTCATAATCGGGGGTGGCGTCACGGGTTTGGCGGCCGCCTGGGAGGCGCAGACTCACATTGGCGATGCCTACACGCTGATCGAGTCCGAACCGCGGCTGGGCGGCAAGGTAATCACCGCGCGCAGGGAAGCGCCGGGTGGCCAGGGGACCTTCGTCATCGACGGCGGACCCGAGTCGTTCGTCACCCGTAAACCCGAACTGACCGAACTCGCCGAGGAGGCGGGGATCGCCGGTGACCTCATAGATCCCGGTGCGGAATCCGCAGGCGTGTACGTCCTGACCGACGGGAGCCCACTGCCCGTGCCCACCTCGGCAGGCGTGTTCGTGCGGACACCGCTGCTCAGCCTGAAGGCAAAGGCACGGTTCCTGGCTGAGCCGTTCGTGAAGCCGCGCACCGATGAGGCCGACGAGTCCCTGGCGTCCTTCGTGACGCGAAGGCTCGGACCCGAGGCAAACGAGCGCATGATGGGACCCGTCCTGGGTGGCATCTACCAGGCCGACCCCGAACGCCAGTCGATCCTCGTCGCGGCCCCCGTGATGCGCACCATGGAGAAGGATCACGGCTCCCTGTTCCGGGCGATGTTGGCCCGTGGGCGCGCGCGACGTCGGCAACCGCGGCGGTACCCGTCGTTCGTCAGCTTCGAGGACGGCACGCAACCCCTGATCGACGGGATCGCCGATCGTCTGACGGGCAAGGTGATGACCGGCACGGAGGCCGTCGCCGTCAGCGCGTCTCACGGCGGAGGGGTAGAGGTCACCTTGTCCACCGGCGGGCGGCTGACCGCCGACGCTGCCGTCCTGGCCTGTCCAGCCCCTGCCGCAGCGTCGATGCTGGATCACCCGGCCGCCGATCTTCTGCGCGAGTTCCGCGCCACAGACATCGGGACGGCCACCCTCGTGTACCCGCGTGGTTCCCTCGGACGACTCGCCGGAATTCGTGGGTGCATGGTCCCCGCCCGAGAACAGCGCCGCATCGATGCGGTGATGGTGACCTCGCAGCGCATGCCACGTCGCGGCGTCGCAGGGTACGAAATGGTCCGCGTCGTGTTCGGAGCCAACGATCCCGCCCTCGTCGGGTTGCCCGACGACCCGTTGAGGGCCGCGCTGCACGCGGAACTCGTTGATCTGTTCGGCGTGACGGCGGACCCGCTGGACATCGTGTCCTTCCGCTGGCCCGGCGGGTACCCACAGGCCGACGTCGGACATCTCGACCGCGTGGACGCGGTGGAGGCCTCCCTCCCGGCAACCGTCACGGTCGCGGGGTCGGCCTATCGCGGCGTCGGGGTCCCTGACTGCATCCGGCAAGGACGCGATGCCGCTCGCCGCCTGCTCTCCAAGGAGTCTCGATGATCAAGGTCCTCAACGTTGCTCGGCTCGCCCTGATGCCGGTCGCCTACGGTCTCAGCGGTGCCCTCATCGGGGGCACGTTGAACCGCGTCATGATCGTGGAGATGGGATACCCGGCGTCCATCGTCGCCGCGCTGTTCGCGATCCCCCTGCTCATCTCCCCGGTCCGCGTGTGGCTGGGCCACACGTCCGACACCCGACCGATCCTGGGGATGCGGCGAGTGCCCTACGTGATCCTCGGTGCCGCGGGAATCGCGGCCGGTTCGGTCGCGATCGCCGCCCTGGCCGTGTCCGCATCAGGGCACACCGCCGTCTTGACGATTGGTCTGGTCGTCGCCTTCGTCCTGTACGGCGTGGGGCGAAGCCTGGGACTCAACAGTTTTCAGGCCCTGGTCGCCGAGAGGTTCACCTCTGCCGGGCGAGGCCGCGCGATCACCTTGTACGAGGTCGCGACGCTACTCGGGCTCGTCATGGGCGCGGGTTTCATCGGGCGTGCTTTGGAGAGCTTCGACGCGCGCCGCACCGTGATGGTCGCCGTCGCGGTCGCTGTGGCCGTGCTGGTTTTGGCCGTGGTGGCGGTGCTGGGTCAGGAACCACGGCGTGCCCGCCCGCCGGCCGAGGTTCAGGCGGCGGCCATACCCTTCCGCGTCATCCTCACCGACTACGTGTTCGCTGATCGCCAGGTCCGCTTGTTCTTCGCTGTCGTCTTCTGCACGTTCGTGGGCACCTTGGCGCAAGATGTGCTGCTGGAGCCCTTCGGGGGCCTGGTGCTGGGGATGAGCGTCGGCCAGACCACCCGACTGACGATGTTCTGGGGGCTCGGCGTCATGGCGTCGATGCTGCTGTCGGGGCTCGTCCTGCTTCGTCGCGTGGACAGCCTGCGTCTGATGCGCATCGGCATCGTGGCCTCCATGGTCGTGTTCGGTGTCCTCGTCGTTCTCGGGGTTGGCGGTTGGGCGTCGATGATGCCCGCGTTGGTGGGCGTGATGGGCCTGGCGACGGGCCTGGCAGGCGCTGGAATGTTGTCGACCGTCATCGGCTTCACCACCCGCCTGCGCGCAGGACTGCTCATGGGTGTGTGGGGCGTGGCCAACATGGCCGGGCACGCGTTCGGCTCGATCATGGGCGGCGTCGTGGTCGACGTCGGAACCGCCGTCACCGGAAGCGCCCTGTGGGCCTACAGTGCCGTGTTCGTGCTGGAAATCGGCTTCCTCGCAGGTGCCCTCGCCCTGTCGCGTGGGTTGCACGTCGACCAGTCGAAGGTTCGCATCGAGGAACACGAGCAGGAGACCCAAGCGGCTCAACCAGTCGACTCGTGGCAGGCCGGAGCGTCGACCGTCTGACGGGTGCCACATGCCCGCCTCAGGGGCGACGAGGCACTGCGCGAGAGATGTCGCCATGTAACGAAGACCCCATAAAGTTACATCCGTCCCTCTCGGGCGTAAGGGTATTTCTTATCGGTCGCGCTCGCGTCGGCGACTAGCTGGTCGCTTCCCGGCGGGACAGGGCTGCGTAGGCGCCGTCGGCGGCCATGAGTTCAGCGTGGGTGCCGCGCTCGACAACCTCGCCGTGGTCCAGCACGACGATCTGGTCGGCGTCTTCGATGGTGCTCAGTCGGTGAGCAATGGTGACGGTCGTGCGTCCCCGGGAGACCTCGTCGAGGGCTGCCTGCAGAGCGGCCTCGGTGGTGTTGTCCAACGCGCTGGTTGCCTCATCGAGCACGAGGACGGCCGGGTCCCGCAGCATGGTGCGTGCCACCGCGATTCGTTGCTTTTCGCCCCCGCTGAAGCGGTAGCCCCGTTCCCCGACGCGCGTGTCCAGACCGTCGGGGAGCCCCGCGATGAGCGTCGCGATCTGAGCGGCTCCCAGCGTCTGCCACAGTTCGTCGTCGGTCGCTTCCGGCTTAGCCAACAACAGATTGGCGCGGACCGTGTCGTGGATCAGGTACGTCTCTTGCGTGACGACGCCGATCAGGTGCGTGAGGTTGATGGGTTCGATGTCCCGCAGATCAACGCCGTCGAGCGTGATGCGTCCCGAGGTGGGGTCCATGAGACGAGCGAGCAGTGACGCAGCCGTCGACTTGCCTGAACCGGTGGCGCCGACGAGAGCCAACGATCCGCCGGGGGACACGTGCAGCGACACTGCATCCAGCGCCAGGCGGTCGGCGTCGGGGTACCGCAATCCCACCGATTCCATGCGCAAGTCCCCGCGGACCTGTGCGCGGTCGAGGACGACCGGGTCCGTGGCGACCGGGAGCGCGTCGTCGAGGTCCAAGAACTCGAACACCCTGCTGAACAGGGCACCTGCGGTGATGAGGCGCGCGCTGGTGTTCAACACGCCCATGAGCGGGCGGAACAGCCCGGCCTGCAGCGTCGAGAACGCGACCAGCGTGCCGATCGTCATTCCCCCCGACGTCGCGGGCAGCCCCGCCACGAGATAGATGGCCGCCGGAATCGCCGCGAAGATGATCTGCATCCCCGCCAGACGCCAGCGTCCGGCCATCTGGGACTCAAGTTCCAGATCGACCAAACCCCGTGAATCGCGCGTGAACTCGGCCGACTGCTGCGGACCGAGACCCAACGTCTTGGACAGCAACACTCCGGACACCGACAGGCCGTCGGTGATCTGCGACTGAAGTTCGGCGAGGCGTTCCTGCTGACGGGTCGTGATGGCCCGCCGCGTCAGCGCGATCTTGCGGGTCAGCCAGATGGCCGGGGGGACGATGACGGCGCTGAGCAGCGTCAACCGCCACGACAACGCGCACATCGCAACAATCGTGGCGACCAGCGTGGTGACGTTGGCGGCGATGGACGTCGCCGTGTCCGTCACCGCCGACTGCATGCCCGCCACATCGTTGGTGAGGCGCGACTGCACCTCTCCGGCCCGCGTGCGGGTGAAGAACCCGAGTTGTTGGCCCTGCACGGTGTCGAACAATCGGGTCCGCAGTTGATGCATCACACGTTGTCCGACGCTGGTGGCGAGCCACGTCTGGATGACGCCGAGGACCTGCGTGACGACGGTGACACCCAACATTCCCGCCACGCACCACACGAGCAGGTCGACCTGCTGCCGCGGAATCGCGACGTCGACCATCTCTCGAATGAGGAACGGTTGCGCCATCCCCACGATTGACGAGACGACGATCGCCACGACGACGACCGTGATTGCGGCCCGGTACGGGCGGAACAGTCCCAGCACCCGGCGCCAGTCCAGCGGCTGAGTCTCCAACTGGCGCTTGTCGGCATCGCTGGCCCGTCGCGAACCGGCAGCGGCAATCATCACGACGCTCGTGCGTGTCGCTGCTCCTAGGGAATTGACCGACGGTCCCGACATGGCCACCTCCTCAGCGCTCGCCAGTGGTCCAGCGTAGACACATCCTCCCAGCCCTCACCTCGTCCCAGACCGATGGCGGGCGCGTCCAGAGGCAGATCTCGAAAGATGACGACGGTCACCGTTGTCTTGTGACCACTGCCATGCGGCCCGGTGACGCCAAACCGAACCTTGTCAGCTCTGAACGGTGGACGGCCATCACGGCTCCCACACCGTGTTTGACTGGCGCAGCCACGGACCCAAACCCGTCTGATGGCAGGCGAGGAAAGGACTCCCGACCGATGACCCACTCAGCAGCCCACACACCGTCTCCCGTGCGCGACGCGGCCGCGATCGCAGCCTTCGACGTGCACAAGGCGTATCAAGTCGGGGATCGCCAGGTGGAGATTCTCCACGGCGTGAGCCTGCAGGTGCACCCCGGGCAGATCGTGGCCGTGATGGGTGCGTCAGGATCGGGCAAGTCCACTCTGCTGTACTGCTTGGCGGGGCTGGAGGAAGTGACGGGGGGTCAGGTCATGTTGGCCGGACGCTCGCTGGCGGGGGTTTCGCGTGCGGACCTCGCGAAGATGCGTCGCAGCGAGGTGGGGTTTGTGTTCCAGGCCTACAACCTGATCCCCACCCTGACCGCCACCGAGAACGTGACGTTGCCGTACACGTTGGCGCGTCGCAAGCCACCCGCCGGGCTCGTGGAGCAGACCCTCGCCGCAGTCGGTCTGGCCGACCGTGCCCAGGCGCGTCCGCCGTCGATGTCCGGTGGTGAGCAGCAACGCGTCGCGTTGGCGCGCGTCTTGGCGCAGGAACCGCAGGTGATCTTCGCCGACGAGCCGACGGGCGCTCTGGACTCGCGCACCGGCGAGGTGGTCCTTGAGGAACTCGTTCGGATCGGCCACTCACCGGACCGCAGCGTCCTGGTCGTCACGCACGACCCCGGCGTCGCCGCCGCCTGTGACCGCGTGCTGTTCATGCAGGACGGGCTGCTGGTCGACGAGTTGCCCGGTGGCTCCATCGGCAATGTCGCGGCCCGGCTTGCACGCCTCGACGCCCGATCGGGGGAATGAACCCATGTGGTCTTTGGTCCGTGCCGAGCTGCGGGAATCCTGGCCAGCCTGGCTGGGAGTGTCCTTGGGCTTCATCGCGACAACGTTCAGCCTGTCTCTCGCCGCGATGGTGACGCAATCGGCCATCTTGTCTTCGTCGGCCGGGGTGCCAGCGGAGGAGTCGACCGCCTACGTGTCCCAGGGGGCGATGAACATCCTGCTGTGCGCCATTATCGGCCTGTCCGTCGTGGGGACGTCCACCCAACTCGTGGTCGACAGTCGCCGAGGTGCCGTCGCGCGGCTCGCTCTGGCGGGGACGACTCCGCGCGGTGTGGTGGGCACCATCGCTGCCCAGTTGGCCGTCGTGGCGGCAGCATCGGCTGTCCTCGGCGACATGCTCGCGATTGCCGTCCTCCGGCCCGTCCTGGAATACCTGCGCACAGAACGGGCCAGCGACAGCGCGGGAATCGCGACGCCGCCCGTAGTCAGCGTCTGGTTGCTGCTCATCGTGAATCTCGTGTGGATCCTCGTGGCGATGGCGGCGGGGCTCAAGCAGGCCATCGCTGCCAGCCGGATCCCCCCAGTCGAGGCCTTGCGGCAATCGCAGGGCCAGTTCTCTGTGCGGCGCCGACACGGCGTGGGTCGATGGATATCGATCGTGCTCGCGACCGTCGTCATCGTCGGACTGTTTATCGCTCTGAACCCGGTCACCGCCGAACCCAACGAGGACACGATGCAGAACGTCTTGCAGTTGAGCTTCCTGGTGCTGTGTATCGCCTCGTGGCTGGCCGCAGCCGCAGCGCCGGTCGTCGTCCGGCCCATGACCTCGGCCTGGACGCGGATCGGCCCGATGCGCAGCGCACCGTGGTGGATGGCGCGGGCAACCGTTTTGGCGAAGTCTGACCGGTTGGTCCGGTCCGTGACGCCGGTGATGTTCACCGTGGCGCTCGTGTTCGGCATGATCGGACTCCCCGCAACCTTCAACGCGACATTCGCCGCGTCAGGCATGGGTGTGTCCCTCGAACACGCGGACGGTCTCACGTTCGTCGTGTGGCTGGGATTGCCCCTGTTGATCGCGCTCACCGGCAGCGTGGGGTCGCTGTTCATGATGAGCCGTCAGCGGGAGGCCGAGTTGGCCGTCTTCGGCATCACGGGTGCGACGCCAGGGCAACGCATCTCCACCGCGGCCCTGGAGGCCGTCATGATCACGGTGACAGCGACGATCCTCGGCATCTTGGTCAACGTGGTGACGTACGCGTTCACCGCCTACGGGGTCACCTTGCTGAAGCTCACCTTCAGCCTGGAGATTCCCGTCGTGGCCTTGTTGATTGCCTTGCTCATCACCGGTGCCGTCACCGTGGCGAGCACGACACTGCCCCCGCTGCGCACGTTGTCGCTTCCAGAGCCACGAGTCGTCGCCCGACTCATCTCTGAATAGGAACCGGCCGCCCGCCCCGGGGATGGCCCGACCCCGCAGGAGGTCGAGCCATCCCCGGTGGCTTTGGCAGGCCTTGACCGTTGTGAATCTGAGCGTCAGGCCAGGGCAGCGATCGCGGCGTCGTAGTCGGGTTCGTTGGCGATCTCGTCGACCAGTTGGGTGTACAGCACGGTCCCGTCGGTGTCGATGACGACGACCGAGCGCGCCAACAGTCCCGCGAGCGGACCGTCAACCATCGTCACGCCGTAGGCCTCGCCGAAGTCCGAGCGGAACCCCGACCCCACGACGACGTTCTCGATCCCCTCGGCGCCGCAGAACCGGCTGAGCGCGAACGGCAGGTCGTTGGATGCGCAGATCACCTGGGTGTTGTCGAGCCCAGCGGCCAGCTCGTTAAAGCGACGTACGCTCATGGCGCACGTGCCCGTGTCGACGCTGGGGAAGATGTTGAGGACGGTGCGCACCCCGTCGGTGCGCGTGACATCGCTGAGGCCGGTTCCGACCAGGGTGACGACGGGAGCCTGGCTCCCGACGGCTGGCAGCGAGCCGACGGTCTGGACGGGGGTGCCTTTGAATGCAGTTTGTGCCATGCCCCCTGCCTAGCAGATGCGCCCCAAACAAACCACGCCTCGACCGTGTCAATTGGTCTGGCCGAACGCTGGTATTTCGTCCGCGTTCGGCCCGGGAACCGTCAGGCTAGGGGTATGGATCACGTGTTGTCGCCGAGCGAGCGCACGACCGTGCGGCGGGGCAGTGCCCGCGCTCGGACCGACGTGGCCGAACTCGACGCCCTCTTGGACGAGGCGCTGATCGGCTACCTCGGTGTGGCTCTGCCCGATCATCCCATCGTCCTGCCGGTCACCTTCGCCATCGATCGAGGCGGCCCCGACCCCGGCGGTTCGGTGTACATCCACGGGTCGCCGGGAGCCGGGTGGCTGCGCGCGGCCGTCGGTACGTCCGTGTGCCTCACCGTCACTGAACTCGACGGATTGGTCTCGGCCCGCGCGGCGATGCATCAATCCATGAACTATCGAAGCGCGGTGATCATCGGGACGGCTCGCCGGGTCACCGACGAGGATGAGAAGGCGCGAGCGCTGGACCTCATCGTCGATCACATGATCCCTGGACACGCGCAGTACGTTCGGCCCGCCAACGGCAAGGAAAACACGCGGACCGCCGTGGTCGCGCTGCCGCTGCTTGAGGCGTCGATGAAGGTGCGCAGTGGCGATCCGGTCGATGACGAGGAGGATCTCGACGGACCGGCGTGGGCGGGTGTGATCGGGCTCCGGCGCGTTGCTTGCGCCCCGACCACGGCCGACGATAACGCCCGGACGGTCCCCGATCACGTGTGGGCGCGTGCCCTCGCGCTCGGCGCCGAGCCGCCCAGCGACCCCACCTGTTAGCGCATCGACACACAACGAAACGAAGGGGCGGGCCCCACGGACGAAATGTCCGGGTGACCCGCCCCTCGGCGTCAGTGTTGTCAGCGACGGCGGCGCCTCAGGGCTGCAGCTCCGGCTGCCGTGAGGACGATGCCGGCCGCGACGAGCGCAGCGCTCACCGACGAACCGGTCTCAGCCAGATCGTCCCCCGACTTCGACTTCGCGGTCGACGATGAGGTCGGCGTGGAGGTCGTCGTGGTCGGGGATGTCGGCGAGGCGGTTGCGGCTGTGGCCGACGTGGACGACGTTGGGGATGAGGTCGCCTTGCAGGTCCCCTTCTCCTCCGCGGTTGCCGCACGCGTAGTGATGGTCCTGTCGA
>RRZT010405829.1_pt1 | contig 18091 bp, 11 predicted proteins | sample 2165551 | NCBI WGS metagenome assembly RRZT01 (sample SAMN10456910, study PRJNA506462) | wastewater metagenome | biome: wastewater; feature: sludge; material: wastewater sludge; isolation source: wastewater sludge with Escherichia coli K12::gfp cells carrying plasmid... | place: USA: Moscow, Idaho...
ATGACCTTGGTCCCCTGCACATCGTCGCTGTCCAGAGCCGCCAGGCGTCGCTGCGCCTCCTCGGGAGTCTGGATGGGTTCGCGCACGTCGCGGCGCAGGTTGACCCATTGCAGGGCCGACGGGGCGGCCAGGTGCCGTGCCTCTTCCTCCGTCGCCCCGGCGATCACCGACGTGCACAGCATGCTGTGCGGGGACGCCAACCGGGATCCGGGCCGGACCCCCTGCCGGTACAGGGCGATGACGGACGTGGGGTCGAGCTGGCCGAAGTGTCCCGCGTAGGCGAAGCTCAAGCCGAGTTGAGCCGCAAGGCGGGCAGAGTAGTCCGACGATCCCAGGAGCCAAATCTCCGGATAGCTCGCGGCAGCAGGGGTGGCCTTGAGCGTGTGCCCCATCCCCGCGTGGACGCCATGGGGGCTCAGCCAGGCCTCCAACAGCCTGACATGCTCGGTGAACTCCTCGTGCCCCAGCCCCTCCTGATTGCGCCGCAGCGCCCAGGACGTGATGGGGTCCGCCCCCGGCGCCCGGCCCAGTCCCAGATCGATCCGCCCCGGGTGCAGCGCTTCGAGCATCGCGAACTGCTCGGCGATCACGTAGGGCGAATGGTTGGGAAGCATCACACCCCCCGACCCGACGCGGATGCGTTCGGTGCGGGCAGCGATGGCCCCGACCAGGACGGGCGGGTTCGTGGCGGCGACCGATGCCATGTTGTGATGCTCAGCGACCCAGAACCGGTGGGCACCCAACCCATCGGCGGCGCGCGCGAGATCGATGGTGGCGCCGAGCGCGTCGGCGGTGGTCGCCCCCGCCGAGACGGTCGCCAGGTCGAGAACGGAGACGGGAACGCTACTCATGCCCCGACCCTACGCGCTCGCTCGCGGAGCAGAATGGCCTCATGACGCGCCTGACCTGCCTGCTCGGCGACCTCACGCTCCAAGACGTGGACGCCGTCGTCAACGCCGCCAACTCCACGCTGCTGGGTGGCGGCGGTGTCGACGGCGCCCTCCACGCGGCGGCCGGCCCCCGGCTCCTGGACGCATGCCGTGCGCTGCGGGCCACCTCCTGGCCGGACGGGCTGCCCGTCGGGGCCGCCGTCGCGACCCCCGGATTCGACCTGCCCGCTCGCTGGGTCATCCATACCGTCGGCCCCAACCGGCACGTCGGGCAGACCGACCCCGCACAGTTGGCGTCGTGCTACACCGCCAGCCTGGATGTGGCCGTGGCAGTGGGGGCGCACACGGTCGCGTTCCCTGCGGTCGGCGCGGGCGTGTACGGCTGGGCGCCCGACGAGGCGGCACGCATCGCCGTCACCGCAGTGGCGGGGCATCCGACACCGGGGATCGAGGAAGTGCGGTTCGTCCTGTTCCATGCCCCCGTGGCTGCTGCCTTCGCCGCTGCGCTGCGAGCGCTGGAGATGCCCGGGCATGACTGAGCCCGGAACCGTCGACGGCTCCGGGCTCAGTGCTGGCGGTCAGTCCAGGTAGTCGCGCAGGACCTGCGAACGCGAGGGGTGGCGCAGCTTGCTCATCGTCTTCGACTCGATCTGACGGATCCGCTCGCGGGTCACGCCGTAGACCTTGCCGATCTCGTCGAGGGTCTTGGGCTGGCCATCGGTCAGGCCGAATCGCATAGAGACGACGCCTGCCTCCCGCTCCGACAACGTGTCCAACACATCGTGCAGTTGCTCCTGCAGCAGCGTGAAGTTCACTGCCTCGGCGGGAACGACCGCCTCGGAGTCCTCGATCAGGTCACCGAACTCGGAGTCGCCGTCCTCGCCCAGCGGAGTGTGCAAGGAGATCGGTTCGCGACCGTACTTCTGCACCTCGACGACCTTCTCGGCCGTCATGTCGAGTTCCTTGGCCAGTTCCTCCGGGGTGGGTTCGCGACCCAGATCCTGCAGCATCTGCCGCTGCACCCGGGCGAGCTTGTTGATGACCTCCACCATGTGCACCGGGATCCGGATGGTGCGCGCCTGATCGGCCATGGCCCGGGTGATCGCCTGCTTGATCCACCAGGTCGCGTAGGTGGAGAACTTGTAGCCCTTGGTGTAGTCGAACTTCTCCACGGCGCGGATCAGGCCCAGGTTGCCCTCCTGGATCAGGTCCAAGAACAGCATGCCGCGACCCGTGTAGCGCTTGGCGAGGCTCACGACCAGGCGGAGGTTGGCTTCCAGGAGATGGTTCTTCGCCTGGCGGCCGTCGGCGGCGATCCAAGTGAAGTCCTCCAGGTCTGCGGGCTTGACCTTGTCTTCGGTGATCGACTCGTCGGCGAACAGACCGGCTTCGATGCGCTTGGCGAGCGTGACCTCCTGCTCGGCGTTCAGCAGCGCCACCTTGCCGATCTGCTTCAGATAGTCCTTCACCGGGTCCGCGGTGGCACCGGCGGCCATCACCTGTTGCTCCGGCTCGTCGGCGTCGTCGGCATCCGACAACGAGAACCCCTCGTCCTCGTTGATCTTCTTCTCGTCCTTGGACGCTTCCTTGTGGTCGAACGCGTTCTCGTCGACCTCGTCGAGGGAGCGCTTCTTGCCCCCCACGGTCAGGACGACGTCGTTGCCCTCACGCTTGAAGGACACCTCGGTGACGCCCGACTGCAGCATGTCGGCCACGGTGGGCTCGGCTGCCTTCGCCTTGGACCGGCCACGTGCCGCAGGCTTGGCGGCCGGCGCCTTGCGGGTGCGCGGGGTGGTGCCCTCGGTCGCCTCCGACTCGGTTGCCTTCGCGCGGGACCGCGTGGTGGTCTTGGCGGTGGTGGACGCGCCGCTGGCGCTGCTTCGTGGAGTCACGTGGGGACCTCTCCTGGGCGTGACCGACCCGGGACTTGTCAATGGTCGGCGCATAGCCATTCTTCCACGGCCTGTGGTCGTACCCAAATGGGTGACCGGCTCAGACCGTCGTGGTACACGGCCCTGCGGTCTCTCAGACCCCGGCTACGCTGAAAGGCGTGCCCGAATCCAAGCTCACCGCCCCGGACGCGCCGCAGCGCCCGTACACGCGCACCGTCCATGGTGACGCGGTCCTCGATCCTTATCACTGGATGGCCGACAAGGCCGATCCGGAACTGATCGCGTACCTGGAGGCGGAGAACGCCTACACCGATCAGGAGACCGCCGGGCTCGACGGGGTCACCGAGGCCATCTACGAAGAACTGAAGGCGCGGACGAAGCAGACCGACCTGTCGGTGCCGACCCATGTCACCCACACCGATGGCACCAGCTACTGGTACTACTCGCGGACCACCGAGGGTCTCGACTACCCCCGCAGCTATCGCCTTCCCGCCACGTCGCGCGATGCCATCCCGGACGTGACCACCGCCCCGGCGGGCGAGGAACTCGTGCTGGACGCCCAGGCTCTGGCCGAGGGGCACGCCTTCTTCTCCATGGGTCTGGCCCAGGTCTCCCCCGACGGGCGTCGCCTGGCCTACTCGCTGGACACCTCAGGGGACGAGCGTTATGACCTGTGGATCACCGATCTGGCCACCGGTGAAACCCTCGACGGCCCCATCTCCGGGATCGGCGCCGGCGGGGCCTGGGCTGGAGCCGACTGGATCTTCTACACCCGCGTGGACGACGCGTGGCGTCCCCACCAGGTGTGGCGCCACCACCTCCTGGGCGACGAACCGGACGCGCTCGTGGCCGAGGAGCCCGATGAGCGCTTCTGGATCGGCGTCGACGACTCCCGCGATCACCGGTGGGTCCTCATCGAGTCCTCCTCGAAGCTCACCAGCGAAGTGTCCCTGCTCCCGGCCGCCGACCCGACGGCCACCCCCCGAGTGGTCGCCGACCGGGAACAGGGTGTCGACTACTCGGTCGAGGTGGCCCCCGACGGGCTCTGGATCCTCCACAATGCCGAGGCCCCCCAGTTCGCGCTCAGCCGGGCTCCGTTCTCCGCGACCTCGCGCGCGGAGTGGGAACTGGTCCTCCCCGAGGATCCCCGCCGTCGTCTGACGGGCGTCAGTGTCTACGAGCGCGCCATCGTCGTCGAGCACCGCACCGACGGACTGCCCGGTGTCCTCGTCTTGTCCCGGGATTCCGCCGGGAACGTGGGTCAGACCCTCGAGCTTCAGTTCGACGAAGTGCTCTACGACGTCGGCGCGGAGGAGGCCCCCGACTTCGACACCGATCGCTTCCGGTTCAGCTATGAGTCCCTGGTGACTCCCCCGTCGGTCTGGGAGTACCGCCTCGACACGGGTGATCGGCGGCTGCTGAAGCGCACCCCCGTCCTCGACGACCCGACGCGCGGCCCGTACGACCCCGACGCCTACGTCAGCGAACGGCTGTGGGCGACCGGTCTGGACGGAACCCGCATCCCGGTGTCGTTGGTGCGGCGTCGCGACACCCCGGTGGACGGCAGCGCGCCGGGTCTCCTCTATGGATACGGCGCCTACGAGGTTCCGACCATGCCCTACTTCGCCATGAGCCGGCTCAGTCTGCTGGATCGTGGTGTCGTGTTCGCGATCGCTCACGTGCGCGGAGGGGGCGAACTGGGGCGCCCCTGGTACGAAGGTGGCAAGGAGTTGACCAAGCCGAACACGTTCAGCGACTTCGTCGAAGCAGGTCGGCTGCTCATCGCCGACGGCCATGTCGCTGCGGACCGGCTGATGGCCGAAGGCGGCTCTGCGGGCGGTCTGCTCATGGGCGCCGCCGTGAACCTGGCCCCTGACCTGTTCCGTGCGGTGCACGCGGTGGTGCCCTTCGTCGACCCCCTCACCACCATCCTGAACCCCGATCTTCCGCTCACCGTCATGGAATGGGAGGAATGGGGCAATCCGCTCGCGGATCCGGATATCTACGCCACGATGAAGGGCTACTCGCCCTACGAGAACGTGCGGCCTGTTCCCTACCCGGCGCTCCTCATCACGACCAGCCTGAACGACACCCGGGTCGAGGTGACCGAACCCGCCAAGTGGACGGCTCGGCTGCGTGACACCGTCACCAACCCCGCCGATCGCCCCATCCTGCTGAAGACGGAGATGGTGGCCGGGCACGGCGGGGTGTCTGGCCGTTACAAGGCCTGGAAGGAGCGGGCCTTCCAACTGGCGTGGCTCTTGCACCAGGTCGGCATCGACGCCTGACCTTTGCCCCGCCGCGCGGTCTCGCGGCACAGGGGCATCGAAGCGCGGCGCCGGGCATCCCGACAGGGGAGGACATGGGCGTACGACCACGGTCTCGATTCGGGAGGCTTGGGGGGTGCTGAAGGCCCGTTGAGGGGGACGAGCGAACAAATCCGAGATCTTTCGCGTTGTACTGGGTGACGAACGAAAGGACGACGCATGATCTCCAGCGCACACCGCATTCGCTCTTCCGAAGGTATCGACGGGAAGGATTCCGTCGGCCTCTACCTCGACGGCATCGCCAAGACGCCGCTGCTGAGCGCGGAAGAGGAAGTGATGCTCGCCCGCCGCATCGAGGCCGGTCTGTACGCCGAGGGCATCCTCGCCGGGCAACTGACGCTCAAGGAGCGTGGCGGGCGCAAGGCCGTCAAAGCCACGCCCGAGGAACTTGAGACGCTGGCCGACGAGGGACGCCGCGCGATGAAGCAGTTCATCACCGCGAACCTGCGCCTCGTCGTGTCGGTGGCGCGCAAGTACGGACGCTCCCAGATGCCGCTGCTCGACCTGGTTCAGGAGGGAAACACCGGCCTCATCCGGGCCGTGGAGAAGTTCGACTACACCAAGGGCTTCAAGTTCTCCACCTACGCCACCTGGTGGGTGCGGCAATCCATCAGCCGCGGCATCGCCCAGCAGAGCCGCATCGTTCGGCTTCCCGTCCACGTCGCCGAGCAGATCAACCAGGTCTCCGCCACCCGCCGCAACCTCGAGCGCAAGCTCGGCCGGGAGCCGGAGATCATCGAGATCGCCGATGAACTGGACCTCGAAGAGGAACGAGTCGTCGAACTGCTCCGTCTCGCCCGCGACCACGTGTCGCTGGACGCCCCCGTGGAGGAAGACGGCGACACGGCCTTGGGCGATCTGCTCGCCCGCGACACCACGCCCGGCCCCGACGAGGTCGTGCTGGATGCCGAGGATCGTGCCCGGCTCGATGACATGCTGGGCAACCTCGATCCGCGCTCGGCCGACGTCGTCCGTCGCCGGTACGGCTTGATGGATGGCCGCCAGGCGAAGCTCGCCGACATCGCCAGCGTGTGGGGCATCACGGCGGAGCGGGTGCGGCAGATCGAACGTCAGGCCATCGCGAAGCTGCGCACCACCCAGATCGCAGCCTGACAGGCACCACGGCGCAACCCGGCTTCACCCACTCACCCTTCAGACAGCGACGGGGCCGGATCCTCGGATCCGGCCCCGTCGCGCGTCTTCTCACACCAGGCCGTTGCGGGGACGCGCGTCCGCCATCCGGATCAGCCCCTCCTGCACGGCATGAGCGCCCAAGGTGCCGTCGTGGGCGAACAATGAGCCCATCGAGAAGCCGAGGGCGTTGTTGGCGTCCGGAGATACCTGGTCATACAGCACCCAACGGTCGGCGCGGATGGGCCGGTGGAACCACATCGAGTGATCGATGGTCGCCATCTGCAGGCGGGGGGATCCGAATGCTTCCGGATGGGCCAGCGTGCTGACCGCCAGCAGTGTCAGGTCGGAGGCATAGGCGAGCACCATCTGGTGCAGCCGCGGATCCTCCGGCATCTCCCCCACCGCCCGGAACCAGATCTGCAGCCGCGGATCCTCCCCTCCGGCGTCCTCGGTCCCGCGGATGTAGCGCGTGTCCAACGAGGCCCACTCGCGTTCCCAGACCTCAGCGGTGCGCGGCGACAGGGCGCCCAGCACCGTCGACAGCGGCGGGCAGGCGGCAGGTTCCGGCACGCCTGCGGGGGCCGCTGTCGCGTGCTCCAGACCATCTTCGGCGACCTTGAAGGACGCGGACATCACGAAGATGTCCTGCCCGCCTTGCGACGCCACCACGTTGCGGGAGGAGAACGAGCCTCCGTCCCGCGTCCGCGCGACGGTGTACTGGAGGGGGGCCGACGTCGTCCCGGGACGCACGAAGTAGCTCTTCATGGAGTGCGCCAGCCGATCCTCCTCCATCGTGGCGTACATGGCGTGCAGGGCCTGCCCCATCACCTGCCCGCCGAAGACGCGCTGAAGATCGGTGTCCGGGTTCTCGCCTACGAAGACGTCGGGCGCCACGCGCGCGACGTTCAGGAGGTCGAGGACCTGATCAATGTGATCCACCCGGATCCCCTTCGTCGTCGTGCTCGGCCAAGAAGCGCTCGATCGCCGCACCGATCTCATCGGCGGACGGCACCGAACGGCCGCCGCCGGCCACCAGGTCGTCGTACTGTTCCTCCAGCGCGGTGACAAGAGGGCCAAGTTCACCGTCGCCGGACACCTCACCCTCCAGTTGAGCCAGGGTCGATAGGGAACGCGCAGCGAGATCACCTGGCGGGAGCGCCAGTCCGGTGGCCTCGCGGATCCGCTCCAAGACGGCGAGGGCTGCCGGGGCGTAAGTGCCCGCGGCGAGGTAGTGCGGCACGTGGGCTACGAACCCCCGTGCGAACAGGCCCCGGCGGCCAGCCAGGAACTCCAAGGCAGCGGAGAAGCTGCCCGGCACCGTCACCCGGTCGATCCACACCGGGTTCCCGGGCGCGCGGTCTGGGTCCGTGGCATGACCGGTGACCAACGTGGGGCGGGTGTGCGGCACCGCCATCGGGATCCCGTGCACGGTCACGAGTTCGGAGGCACCGAGGTCCTCTGCAAGATCCAGCACCGCTGACAAAGTTGCGCGCCAGCGCATATCGGGTTCCGGACCGGTGAGCAGCAGGAAGGCCCGGCCCTCCGCGTCGGTGGCCCGCGACAACACCAGGTCGGGGTCGTCCATCTCCAGCCAGGTGTTCTGGTCGAAGATCATCTGCGGGCGGCGTGAGCGATAGTCATGCAGCGCGTCGTGGTCGAACCGTGCCAACGGCTCCAGCGGGCCCAGGCCCTCAAGGGCCTCCCGCACCTGATGCCCCACTTGGCCCGCGTCGATGTAGCCCTCGAGAAGGTGCACCAGGATCGGCCGGGTACCGAGCACACTCGCCCGCACCGCCGGATCAACCGCGTACAGATCCCCCTCAGCCATGCCCGCCACTGTAGCCGGACCCCGTCCGGCTCAACGCCGCGATAGCGGCCCGCACCCGCTTGGCCGACACGGACTGCGCCGTCCCCAAGGACTGAGCGAACAGGCTGACCCGCAACTCCTCCAGCAACCAGCCGACCTCGACGGCGTCGGCGGGGAGTTCGCCCACCGGGTAGTGCGCGATCGCCGCGTCGTACCCCTCCTCGAGCGCGCTGATCGTGTCCATGTGCTGGCGTTCGCGTGCCGGATGGGACTGCCAACCGTCCACCCGGACCTGCAGGGCGTGCAGGTAGCGGTCGATCCGAGTGAAGTGGGGCTCCGGGGTGGCGGCGACGAAGCCGGGGAACACGAGGTTGTCGAGTTGCGCCCGGGCATCCGCGGCGCTCGGGCCCGCCTGGTTGCCCACCGCGGCCCGGATCGCCGAGGCGCGCGCCAGGATCGACGCCGCCAGCTTGGTCACTGCCTGCATCCGGTCGGCCACGTCGGGTCGAACGGCGTCCTTGGCGGCGACGTAGGCTGCGGGACCGCGCACCGCGTCGGGATCGATGCGGTGCGCAGCGAGCTGGTCGGCGATGGCGCGCAGGCGGGCGTCCGCCAGCAGCGCCTGCACCGAGGCGTATGGCCCCGACGACAGGGCGATCTTGTCGGTGTTGGACAGCCGGGAGAACACCGAACGAGTCGGGTCGGGACTGTCCACCGCGATCAGCCGTCGAAGCCCCAGCGCCTGCCAGCGCGTGGCCTGCTCCACCGTGTTGGCGACCTTGACCCCAACCTTGTCGCCCTCATCCACGAGGGCCGGATAGCCGACCAGCGGGGTGCCGCGGCGGGCCACCTCCGCGGTCGCGGGGAGTCTCCCGAAGACCCAGGTGGTGGCGCCGGCGTGCGCCAGCCCGGCGGCGTCGGCGTTGAGGTGCCGGCTCAGCTGAGGGGCGTGGGCTCGGCGCAACGAGTCGTAGTCCTTCCCCTCAGCCAGTGTTCGAGGGCCGTCGGTGATGACGTAGCGCACACGCAGGTGCTCGGGCAGCGCAGCCAGCGAGAACAACGACGCGGGCACCGGCTCCCCCGACAAGGCTCCCAATGCGGCCGCGAAAGCGTCGGGGAACGGGCGCTGATCCCATTCGGCTCGTCCCTCCAGCCAGACCAGGGCGCGCCGGGCCCAGTCCGGGGCCGGGACGAAGCGGATGCGGACGCTCTTGGGCAGCGCACGGATGAGTTCGGTCGCAAGTTCGGCGCGCAACCCGGGTACCTGCCAGGTGAACGGCGCGTCCTCGACCTGGTTCAACACGCTGACGTCGACCTCGACGCTGACGCCGTCGCGACCGGCTCCCGGATCGAAGGCATACGTGACGGGCAGTTCGGCCGGTCCGACGCTCCACGAGTCGGGGAACTCGCTGACGTCCAGCGACGACAGGTCCTCGATCAGGTCGTCGACCCGGAAGTCGAGGAAGCGGTCGTCCTCGCGGCGCTTGTCGCGCCACCACCGGTCGAAGGCGGCGACTGAGGTGATGCTCGACGGCACGCGCCGGTCGTAGAACGCGTAGATGGCGTCGTCGTCGGCGGCGATGTCGCGCCGACGGGTGCGCTCCTCGAGTTCCTCGGCCTCGGCCCGGGCCCGCTGATTGCGGGCGAAGAAGTGGTGACGGGTCCGCCAGTCGCCCTCGACGAGTGCCGAGCGCAGGAAGATCTCCCTGGCGACCACCGGATCGACGCGGGAATAGCCGACCGTCCGGCCCGCGACGATCGGCACCCCCAGCAGCAGGACACGTTCCTCGGCCACGGCCTGTCCGCGGGACGCCGACCAGTGTGGCTCGCCGTACTGATGGACGAGCAGGTGGGCGCCGACCTCTTCGACCATGTCTGGGGAGATGGGCGCCACGGTGCGCGCCCATAACCGGCTCGTCTCGACCAGTTCGACCGCGGTGACCAACGGAGGTTCGGCCTTCGCGGCCGCCGAGCCCGGCTGGATCGCGTACCGTGCACCGCGAGCCGCCCGGTACTCGGCCAACGGGCGGCGGCCACGTCGTGCGGGGGCCGCCGGTTCGCGTGCCGTCTCCTTGAGCCCGACGTGCGACAGCAGGCCAGCCAGCGCCGCCGTGTGGACGGCGTCCCAGTCCGGCTCGGAGCCGGTGCCCACCGCGTGCCCCCGTCGCGGGCCATCGCCCCGACCCAGGTGGAGTTCCTTGCTGATGTCGCGGAGTTGGGTCGTGAGGTCCTGCCATTCGCGGAATCGGAGGAAGTGCAGGTACTCATCGCGGCACATCCGCCGGAAGGCGTTGCCGGACAGTTCCTTCTGCTGTCCACGTAGGTAGCGCCACAGCCGCCAGGTGGCAGCCAGATCGGAGGCGTCGCGTTCCTTCCCCTCCGTGTCCACCGGCAGCCAGAAGCGGCGATGCGACGCGTCGGCCTCGGCCTGGTGCTCGGTCGGGCGTTCGCGCACATCGGGGATCGCGAGGGCGGCCACGATGGGCACCATGACGTCCGAGACGTCGCGCCGGGAGGCCTCCACCAGCATGCGGCCCAGCCGCGGGTCGACGGGCAGCCGGGCGAGCAGGCGTCCGGTCGTCGTCAGCCGCTGACCGGACGAGCCGTGGGTATCAGACTCCTCCAGGGCACCCAGTTCGCGCAGCAGCCGCAGGCCGTCACGCACCTGGCTGCGGTCGGGCGGCTCCACGAACGGGAACTCCTCGATGGGCCCGAGCTTCGCGTCGGCCATCTGCAGGATGACGCTGGCCAGGTTGGTGCGCAGGATCTCCGGTTCGGTGAACTCCGGGCGGGCGGCGAAGTCATCCTCGCTGTAGAGCCGGATCGCGATCCCTGGCCCGATACGACCGCACCGCCCCGCGCGCTGGTTCGCCGAAGCCTGAGAAATCTCCTCGATGGGCAGTCGCTGCACCTTGGTGCGCGCCGAGTACCGGCTGATCCGTGCCAGCCCCGGATCGACCACCGAGCGAATCCCGGGGACGGTCAACGACGTCTCGGCGACGTTGGTGGCCAGCACGACCCGCATGCCGGAGTGCTGCGTGAACACCCTGTCCTGCTCCGCCGCCGACAACCGGGCGTACAACGGCAGCACCTCGGTGTGGGGCAGTTTGAGGGCGGTGATCGCGTCGGCGGCGTCGCGAATGTCGCGCTCCCCGGAGCAGAACACCAAGATGTCACCGTCGCCCAGGGCGTGGAGTTGCGTCACGGCCCGCGCTATCCCCTCGACCAGATCATCAGGCCCGGCCAGCGGTTCATACAGCAGTTCGACCGGAAACGTGCGACCCGACACCTCGATCACGGGGGCGTCGTCGAAGTGAGCGCTGAACCGCGCGGTGTCGATCGTCGCCGAGGTGATGATGACCTTGAGGTCGGGGCGCCGCGGCAGCAGCTGTTTGAGATAGCCGAGCAGGAAGTCGATGTTGAGTGATCGCTCGTGGGCCTCGTCGATGATGATCGTGTCGTAGCCGCGTAGATCCCGGTCGTGGGCGATCTGAGCGAGCAGGATCCCGTCGGTCATCAGCGTGAGTGCGGTCTGCCTGCCGACCTGGCGGGTGAATCGCACCTGATAGCCGACGACCCCGCCCAGGTCGACCCCCATCTCGTGCGCGATCCGGGTGGCGACCGAACGGGCCGCGATCCGCCGCGGCTGGGTGTGGGCGATCCTCGTCCGACCCGCCGCCAACGCGATCTTCGGCAACTGGGTGGTCTTGCCGGAGCCGGTCTCCCCCGCCACCACGATCACCTGATGCGCCGCCAGGGCGGCGCTGATCTCCTCGACGGCCCCGCTGATCGGCAGGGACGGGTCGAAGGTGAGCGTGGGTGTGGTGGCAGACATCGGCATTCTATTCTAGGGGCCGATGGGGCCTTGCTCCCAGGCGCGATCAGCGGCCGGGTTCCTCAGGCCGCAGCCCGGTGTGTTCGGCGGCGAAGGCGAGCACGTCGGCCCACTCGGCGGAGATCTGGGCGGTGGGCTTACCCGCGCCATGACCGGCGGCGGTGTCCACCCGCAACAGCACCGGCGCCGCCCCGGCTTGGGCGGCCTGGAGCGCTGCGGCGAACTTGTAGCTGTGCAGCGGCACCACCCGGTCATCGTGGTCCGCGGTGGAGACCAGCGTCGCCGGATACCGCACGCCGGGCGAGACCCGATGCAGCGGCGAATATGCGTACGCAGTCGCGAAGCCTTCCGGGGTGTCCGGGTCGCCGTAGTCGCTGATCCAGGCCGCCCCGATGGTGAACCGGTGGAAGCGCAGCAGATCCAGGACGCCGACGCTGGGCAAGGCTGCGGCGAACAGGTCAGGCCGCTGCGTCAGGAGTGCCCCGACCAGCAGACCCCCGTTCGAGCGGCCGTGGACGGCTAACTGGGCCGCCGTGGTTGTGCCGGCGTGGATGAGGTCCTCGGCGACGGCGATCGCGTCGTCGAACACGTTCTGCTTCGCGTCCAACCGCCCCTGGTCGTACCAGGAGGTGCCGTATTCCCCGCCCCCGCGCAGGTTGGCCAGGGCGAGCGCTCCCCCGGCCTGGAGCCAGGCAGCCCAGCCCGGCCGATAGTCGGCCAACACCGGGATCTTGAACCCGCCGTACCCGTACAGCAGCGTCGGGCGTGGGCCCGCGCGGCCGTCCTTCGGCACGGCCAGGAAGTACGGCACCAGCGTCCCGTCGGCGCTGCGGGCGCGCCGCCGCTGCGGGGTGTAGGCCGGTTCGGCCGGCTCACCGCCGGCGGGGAGCAACTCCAGTCGCTCCACGACCACGTCCTCCCCCGGCGTCTGCGGCAGGATCAGCCGGAACGAGGTCGACGGCGTGCTCAGGGTGCTCAGCGCGGCGAACGCCTCCGTCCGGCCCGGCCGGCCGTCCAGGCCCACCAGGGCACCGCTCGGCACATCGACCTCGACGCCGCCGGAGCCGTCCCGGTGGACATAGAGGACCGCCGCCGAGGCGTCGTCGAGGTAGTCCAAGAGCAGGCCCGCACCGGCGGCGACCGCCCCCGCGAGGGTGGCGCGCGTCTCGGGGACGACCTCGGCGAACTGGACGTCACCGCGGGCCGCCCACCCGAGGTCGACGCTCACGACGCGCCCCATCGGCGCGTCGGCGTCGGTCAGCAGCGTCAGAGTGCCGTCGTCGAGTCGAATCGGATCGTAGGTCGCCTCGGCGACATCGACGACCTTGATCGGCTCGCCCCACGTCGTGCGGTCTCCCGCCGTGGCCAACGGGTAGACCCACAACCGGTTGACCCGTTCGGTGCCGGTCACGATGCTGACGATCAGGTGAGTGCCGTCGGCGCTCACCTGGCCGTGCGCCATCGCCTGTGGCTCCTCGGGGAAGCTCAGGAACGCCTCGTCGCTGCCGTCCTCGCGCCTGACCATCAGCCGGGCCGAACCCAGTCCCGTGGTGTCGGTGCCGCGGACCTGCGCGCCATGGTCGAACGTCGTGTAGAGCAGGGAGCGCCCGTCGGGAAGCCAGGTCGGGGCCGTGAACTTTGCGGTGATCGGCGTCCCGATCTCTTGCCCGGTCGTCAGGTCCCGCACGTGGATGCTCTGCCAGTCCGAACCGGCGTCGTTGCGCGCGTACGCCAGCCGCGCGCCATCGCGAGAGAGGGCCAGCCCCGAGACAGACGCGGTTCCGGCGGTGTCCCACGCCTGGGGATCCAGCAGGACTTCCCCGCCCGCGAGAAGGTCCTCCAAGGTGTCGGCCCGGTACCAGATCGGCTGAGGCTGGGTGCCGTCGTTGCGGGAGATCAGGTAGTGCCCCTCCCGCCACACGGGCATGCCGGCTCGCGGACGGGTCGTCTGGGCCGTGAGAGCCGCGTCGAACCACGGTCGGCTCTTCACACCGCCGAGGGTGTCCTCGGTGAGGCGTTGCTGCCGGGCCGCCCAGGCCACCACTTCGGGATCATCGGGATCCTCCAGCCAGCGATAGTGGTCGGCCACCTCGACACCGTGCAGCACCTCCACGCTGTCATCGCGGCGGGTGTCGGGGTAGGACGGCCGGGTCCCCCCAACGTCGGGAGCGGTCAGGTCCATGGGACGCCTTCCTTCCCACGCGGATGCTCAGCTGCAGGCGCGCGTCATCGTTTCGCCAGTACTCGACACGGCGCGGTGTGAACTCAGGGAGCGTCGGCCGACACCGAACGGCCGGCGAGGAAACCGAGCTCGATGGCCACCGGGACGTCCTTGTGGCCAGCAACCCACGGCAGGCTACGTAGGGCTTCGAGGTCACCGGCAAACGCGGTGGTCCGTCCCTGCGCCATCACCGACCAGCCGGTCGACGTGGACAGTTCGAGGTCATCAACCTCGAACGCCACGTCAACCGGCTCCGTCAGCTCGCCGAGAATCGTGCCCTCGGCGATGGTGAAGACGACCGCATTCCCGATCAGGGTGTAGCTGACCGGCAGGACCTGCAGCCCACGCGAGGACGCCCACGCGACGCGTCCGATGCTGCCCTCGCCCAGCAGGCGCAGACACTCGTCGGCGTCGATCGTCACGAAGTAGCCAGGAATCACGTGGGGAAGCTTACAGTTCCCCCAGCCGCCAGTCGCGCACCTCAGGCATGTCCTCCAGGTGCTCACGGATGTAGTCGTGGTGACGCTGCAGTTGAGCCTCGCACCACAGTTTGAGGTCCTCGGCCCCCTTGGGCAGCGACTTGGCGTTGTTGATGGCGTCGATCACCAGGTGGTAGCGCGACGCGCGGTTGCGCACCACCATGTCGAACGGCGTCGTGGTCGTGCCCTGCTCGATGAAGCCGCGGACGCGGAACCGGTCGGCGTCGGGACGACCGTGCATGAGCTGGTGGATGCCACCCGGGTAGCCGTGGAACGCGAACACCACGTCCTTGGTGTCGGTGAACAGCTCCCGGAAGTACGTCTCGCTCATGCCGTGCGGGTGATCCTTGGGGCGCCGCAGCGTCATCAGGTCCACCACGTTCACCACGCGGGTGCGCATCGCCGGCAGCTTCGCCTTGAGGATCTCGGCGGCCGCGACCGTCTCCATCGTCATGACGTCGCCCGCGCAGGCCAGCACGATGTCCGGGTCGCCGGGGCCGAAACCCTCCTCGTTGCCCGCCCACTCCCAGATGGACGCGCCGCGGGTGCAGTGCTCGATCGCCTCCTCCATCGTCAGCCACTGTGGCTGCGGCTGCTTGTCCTGCACGATGAGGTTGACGTAATCGGTGGAGCGGAAGCAGTGGTCGGCCACCGAGAGCAGCGTGTTGGCGTCCGGCGGCAGGTAGACCCGAGCCACCTTCGAGCCCATGTTGAGCAGCAACTGCAGCATGCCGGGGCCCTGATGGCTGAAGCCGTTGTGATCGTTGCGCCACGCGGTCGAGCTGAGCAGGATGTTGAGGCTGGGGATGGACGCCCGCCAGGGAAGCTCATCGGCCTCCTGGAGCCACTTGCCGTGCTGGATGGTCTGCGACGCCGACACCATGGCGAAGGCCTCGTAGGTGGCGAACAGCCCATGCCGTCCGGTGAGGTTGTAGGCCTCCAGCCACCCGTGACAGTTGTGCTCGCTGAGCACCTCCATCACGCGCCCGTCGCGGCTGAGCTTCTCATCGTCGGAGGTGACCGCCTCCATCCACGCACGATCGGAGGCGCCGAACACCGCCCCGAGACGGTTGGAGTTGGTCTCGTCAGGGCAGTACAGCCGGAAGGACTCCGGGTTGCGCCGGTAGATCTCCTCCATCAGCTCGCCGAGCTTGCGGGTGGACTCCAGCCGTTCGGCGGCCCGCTCCTGGACGGGAACGGCCATGTCGCGGAAGTCCGGCAGGTCCAGGGGCGTCATGAGGCGTCCCCCGTTGGCGAACGGCGTCCCCGACATGGTCAGGTCCACCTCCACCGGGTTCGCCGAACGCACCAGTTCGCTCGGAGCTCCCGCGGAGTCGAACAGTTCCTCGGGCCGGTAGGAACGCAGCCACTGCTCCAGCAGTGCGAGATGCTCCGGGTTGGACTTGATCCCCGACAGCGGCACCTGGTGCGCCCGCCACGTGCCCTCCATGAGCGTGCCGTCCACCTCATGGGGACCGGTCCAGCCCTTCGGAGAACGCAGGATGATCATCGGCCAGTGGGGGCGCTTGCCATCCCATTCCCCGCCGCGCGCGGCCTCCTGGATGGCGGTGATCTTCGCGTAGGCCTGCGCCAGGGCATCGGCGAAGCGGTAGTGCATGCCGGGGGTGTCATGCCCCTCCACCTCGATGACCTCGTAGCCGTGACCCTCGAAGAGCTCGCGCACCTCCTCCCGCGGCTTACGGGAGAGCACGGTCGGGGCGGCGATCTTGCCGCCGTTGAGGTGGAGCACGGGCAAGACGGCACCGTCGCGCTCGGGGTTCACGAAGGAGATGCCCTTCCAGGAACCCTCCAGCGGACCGGTTTCAGCCTCCCCGTCGCCGACGACGGCCACGGTGAGCAGATCGGGGTTGTCGAAGACGGACCCGAAGGCGTGGATCAGCGCATACCCCAGCTCGCCACCCTCATGGATCGACCCGGGGGTCGTCACCGAGGCATGCGAGGGGATGCCGCCGGGGGCGGAGAACTGACGAAACAGGCGCAAGATGCCCGGCTCGTCCTGCGTGACCTGAGGGAACGCGTCGGTGTAGGTGCCCTCAAGATAGGACGCGCCGACGATCGCGGGCCCACCGTGCCCGGGGCCGGTGACGTACAGGGTCTTCTGCCCGGTCCGCTTGATGAGCCGTGACAGGTGCGCCCACACGAACGCCAGGCCCGGGCTGGTGCCCCAGTGGCCCAGCAGGCGGGGCTTGATGTGCTCGGCGCGCAGCGGCTCGCGCAGCAGCGGGTTGGCCATGAGGTAGATCTGGCCGACCGTGAGGTAGTTGTTGGCCCGCCACCACGCGTCAATGGCGGCGAGTTCTGATTCGTCAAGGCTGGGTAGCTGGACTGCCATGGCCCTGACCCTACCGGGAGCGCTGTCGTCGATGCCGCTCGGGAACCTGGGTTGGTAGCGGTTGTCGGCAAAGGGGAAAGCGCTCGCCGCCGCTCAGTGTCCGCCCAGCAGCGCGGCGATGCCCAGCAGGGTCCCCACCGAGGCGATGGTGGACCAGAACACGGCATCGCGGGCCACCAGTTCACTTTGGTGATACCGCGTCGCGATGACGTGCACGTTCTGGGCCGCCGGCAGTGCACCCAGCACCACGACCGCATACAGTTCCGGGCCACTGAGCCCGAACGCGGTGCCGATCCCCCAGGCGACCAGCGGATGCCCGAGTGTCTTTAAAGCGACGACCGTCCACGTCTGCGCCTGGTGTTCGCCCCGTCCGGGCAGCGGATCCAGCCGCAGCGACACGCCGAAGGCCAGCAGCATGAGCGGGACGGAGATGTCGCCGATCATGTCCACCGGCCGCATCACCCAGTCGGGCAGTTGGACGCCGGCGAGATTGCACGCCAGCCCGAGCAGGATGCCGATCGTGATCGGGTTGCGAAACGGCAACACCAGATAGCGTCCAACCGAGAGCTTCGTGCCCGAGGCCCTGGCTGCCTGGCTGTCGAGGATCGCCAGGCAGACCGGCATCAAGAAGGCGACCTGCATCAGCAGGATCGGGGCCATCCAGGTGGCGTCTCCCAGCAGGGCGATCGCCACCGGGAGGCCGAAGTTGGCGGCATTGGTGTAGGCCGACGCCATGAAGGTGATGACGCCGTCGCCCACACCACCGCGGAACACGAACCGCGCTAGGACGATCGCCACACCGCCGGTCACCACGATCGCGAGCGCGCTCACGATGACCGTCGCGGAGAACAGGTGGTCCAAGGAGGCGCGCGACACCATGGCGAACAGCAGAGCGGGCGAGCCGACCGAGAAGGCCAGCATGGACATCAGGCGCCGTCCCGGGGTGTTGACCATGCCGAGGTGGGCGATGAGCCAGCCGACCCCGATCACGATCCAGATCGTCGAGATGCCCCCTAGCGCGCCTGCCACGTCGCGAGCCTAACCCGCCTGCACCCCTACCAGACCGCCGGTTGCCAGCCGGACGCCCACGGTTGCCACGGCCGCGGTCGCCCGAAAGCGTCCCAGGGGGCGTCCCCCGAACGCGGCCCAGCAC
>RRZT010281452.1_pt1 | contig 18078 bp, 15 predicted proteins | sample 2165551 | NCBI WGS metagenome assembly RRZT01 (sample SAMN10456910, study PRJNA506462) | wastewater metagenome | biome: wastewater; feature: sludge; material: wastewater sludge; isolation source: wastewater sludge with Escherichia coli K12::gfp cells carrying plasmid... | place: USA: Moscow, Idaho...
AAGGTGCTGGCGGCGGCCCGGCCGCCCCGCGACATCGCTGCGCACACTGCCCGGGGTCAGTACCTCGGTGGCTGGGCGGGCGGCCAGCTGGTCAAGGGATACCTCGAAGAGGAGGGCATCAACCCGCTCTCGCAGACCGAGACCTACGCCGCCATCCGCGTGGACATCGACAACCGTCGCTGGGCCGGCGTCCCCTTCTACCTGCGCACCGGCAAGCGTCTGCCGCGCCGCGTCACCGAGATCGCTCTCATCATGCGACCGGCTCCGCACCTGCCGTTCACGCACACCGACACCGCGGAACTGGGCACGAACGCCCTGGTGATGCGCATCCAGCCCGACGAGGGCATCACGCTGCGGTTCGGGGCCAAGGTGCCGGCGACCCAGATGGAGATTCGCGACGTCACCATGGACTTCGCGTACGGCAACTCGTTCACCGAGTCGAGCCCTGAGGCGTACGAGCGGCTGATTCTCGACGTGTTGCTCGGCGATCCGCCGCTGTTCCCGCAGCACACCGAGGTGGAGCTGTCGTGGAAGATCCTCGACCCCATCCTCGACTACTGGGCCAACCTGAACACCCAGCCCGACCAGTACGAACCCGGACGCTGGGGCCCGAGGTCGGCACGCACGATGCTGGCCGAGGACGGCTTCGTCTGGCGCAGGCCCTAAGGAGCACCGATGATCGTCAATCTCAAGGGCACCACTGCCCAGGGCATCCAGAACGAACTGATGAAGGCACGCACGAATGCCGGGGTGGCGTCCGGCATGGTCTTCACTCTGATAGTCGTCTGCGACCTGACCGACTACGAGGAGGTGATGGAGGCCTGCGTGAACGCCGGACGCGAACATCCCTCACGCATCCTCGTCGTCACCAACGGCCGCTCCCAGACCGACCGGCTCGACGCCGAGATCAGCTACGGGTCCGAGATTCCCGGTGAGATCATCTCGCTGCGCTTCCAGGGTGAGCTGACCGAGCACCGCTCATCGGTTCTCCTGCCGCTGCTCCTGCCCGACTCCAACGTCGTCGTGTGGTGGCCGGGTTCCTCCCCGGCCCACCTGGCCGAGGACCCGATCGGACGCCTCGCCAAGCGCCGCATCACCGACGCCATGGGTGCGGCGAAGCCGCTGCAGGCGCTCGAGATCCGGGCCCGCAACATGACCCCTGGCGACACCGACCTGACGTGGACGCGGCTCACCCCGTGGCGCGCGCTGCTGACATCGGCGCTCGACCAGTTCCCCGAGGAGGTCAGCCACGTCGTCGTCGAGGCGGACGCCAACAATGCGGCCGGCATGCTGCTGGCCGCTTGGCTCGATGACCGGCTGGGATGCCGGGTCGAGCGCCGCACGTCAGACGGCCCCGGCATCACAAAGGTGACGATGACCGTCACCTCCGGCGACATCAGCATCAGCCGCCGCGACGGCAAGATGGCCAGCTTCTCGGCCCCCGGCACCCCGAGCCGCACCGTGGCGCTGCGCCGGCGCGACATCAACACGGTCATCACCGAGGAGCTCCGCCGCATGGACGCCGACGACGTCCTGCAGGCGGCGATGCAGAGGCTGATCAGTCGGTGCACCGACGAGGGCCGTGCCGCGCTCGGCGCACCAGAGAAGGCGCTGAAGAGCTCGAAGGGGACTCAGATCGAATGAGCGAACAGGTCCGTCGGTTCGCCACCGAGGAGGAACTCGCCAGCGGAGTCGCCGAAGCTCTGCTGAGTCGCCTCGTGTCGCTGCAACAGGGCGGACGCGTCGCGCAGCTGTGCCTCACGGGCGGCCACATCGCCCACAAGGTGTATGTCCAGTTGGCCCACAGGGTCGCGGGTTCCGAACTCCACCCGGGACGCCTGGAACTGTGGTGGGGTGACGAACGTTTCGTGCCGACCGACGACCCCGTCCGCAACGCCGGCCCGACGTTGGCGGCCCTCGCGGGACTCTTCCCACTCGACCCTGCACGAACCCACGCGATGCCTTCTGCCGACGGGGTCGCCGACAACGACGCCTCCGCGGCCACCTACGCCAAGGAACTCGCCGACACCGTCTTCGACATCTGTCTGCTCGGTGTGGGCTCCGACGGGCATGTGGCGTCGATCTTCCCCGGGCATCCGTCCTTCGCGCCCCACCAGTCGCACCGCGTCATCGGCGTCAGCGAGTCACCCAAGCCGCCGTCGAACCGCATCAGCATCACCCTCGACACCATCAACACCTCCGGCGAGGTGTGGTTCCTGGTGGTGGGCGCCGAGAAGGCCGACGCTGTGCTCGCCTCCTGGCAGGGCGACGCCGAGGTACCGGCGGGGGTGGCGCGCGGAACCGACGAGACCATCTGGTTCGTGGACGCCGACGCTGCCGCCGAACTGCCCTATCACGTGTGTGAGCTCTGACCCTCTTCGCTGATCAGCCGGAGCGCATCGTCGAGGGTGAGCCCGAGGCGTCCGATGACGGCCAGGTAATCTCGAGCGGCTGCGGCCGCAGCCCTCACGACGCCCTCAGCCGTGCCGGTCACGAAGCTGCCGGCCCGACCGCGCGTCTCGATGACGCCCTCAGCCTCCAGTTCGCGATAGGCCCGCGCGACGGTGTTGGCGGCCAGCGCCACATCGGCGGCCAGCTGGCGCACCGGCGGCAAACGGTGCCCTGCCGGGTACGCGCCGGTGGCACGCGCAGCGATGATCTGTCGCTTGAGCTGCTCGAACGGTGGCGTCTCGAGGTCGGGATCAACGCTGAGCGCGCCCACAGTCAGGCTCGAATGATCAGTAGATGACTTCGCCCGCAGCGCGTCGCGCACGCAGCGACTCCAGCGCCTCGGTCAGGATGGCCGCAGCTTCGGCGTCGGACCGACGCTCCTTCACGTACGCCAGGTGCGTCTTGTACGGCGTGATGCGCGGCGGGGGCGGCGGGTTCTCGGAGTCGAGGTTGGCCGGCAGGCCGCACCGCGGGCAGTCCCACGTCTCGGGGACTGCGGCGTCGGCGGCGAAAGCCGGACGCGTTTCGTGGCCGTTCGCGCAGAAGTACGACACGTACAGACGCGGCGCCGCGTCACCACGCTCGGCCTCGCCCATCGGCCCGGCGCCGACCCGACTTCCGCGGATTGCGCTACCACCAGCCACGAATGTTCTCCTCTGTTGGAAAGGGAATGCAGGCCGACCTCCGGCCGACCTGCGGGGAGCGCGGACGCCCCGGGCCTGATCAGCCCAGGGTGCCGACGTCGGGGAAGTATCGGTACAGGGCGAGCAGAGCCGCGATGGCGGCGACCCACAGCAACCCGACCGTGATGGTGATGCGGTCGAGGTTGCGCTCAGCCAGCGACGTGCCACCCATCGACGTGGACATGCCGCCTCCGAAGAGGTCGGACATGCCCCCGCCGCGGCTCTTGTGGAGCAGGACGAACAAAGCCAGCACCAGGCTCAACAGGACAAGCAGAATCGACACCGTCATGATCGGCCAGGTCATCAAGGGCGTGAGAATCACCGGGTCAGCGTACCTCAGGATCGTCGACGGAGAGCCATTCAGCTGGCCGCGTAGAACAGGACGATCTTGGCGAACTCCTCGGCATCGAGGCTCGCGCCGCCGACGAGCGCGCCGTCGACGTCCGGCTGGGCCATGATGTCGACGATGTTGCTCGACTTGACCGAGCCGCCGTACTGGATGCGCACCTTCTCGGCCGCCTCAGCACCCTGCAGCTCGTCGGCGATGAACGCACGGATGGCGCCGCACACCTCCTGCGCGTCGTCGGGAGTGGCGACCTCACCGGTGCCGATGGCCCAGACAGGCTCGTAGGCGATCACGAGCCCACCGACCTGCTCGGCGCTCAGGCCGGCCAGGACGGCCCGCACCTGGTCGAGCACGAACGAGACCTGGTTGCCCGCCTTGCGGACGTCGAGCTGCTCACCCACGCAGATGATCGGGGTGATGCCGCCGTCGAGAGAGCGCTTGGCCTTCTCGTTGATCAGCTCGTCAGTTTCGCCGTGGTACTCGCGACGCTCGGAGTGACCGATCACCACGTAGGCGCACTTGAGCTTGCTCAGCATGTCGACCGAGATCTCGCCGGTGTAGGCGCCCGACTGGTGCACCGACACGTCTTGGGCGCCGTAGCGGATGGGCAGCCCGTCGCCCTCGACGAGGGTCTGCACTGTGCGCAGGTCAGTGAACGGCACGATGACCGCACACTCGGACTTCTCAGGCTCGTAGTGCTTGTCAGCCAGCGTCCACGCCAGCTTCTGCACCAGGCCGGTGGCCTCGACGTGGTTCAGGTTCATCTTCCAGTTGCCCGCCATCAGCGGGGTGCGGTTCGCCATGTCACTCGCCTTCCAGAACTGCCAGACCCGGGAGCGTCTTGCCCTCGAGGTATTCAAGGGACGCGCCACCGCCGGTCGAGATGTGACCGAACTGGGCGTCGTCGAAGCCGAGCTGCCGGACGGCAGCAGCGGAGTCGCCGCCACCGACGACGCTGAACGCGTTCGACTCGGCGAGCGCGGTCGCGACGGCCTTGGTGCCGTTGGCGAAGGACGCCATCTCGAACACGCCCATCGGGCCGTTCCAGAAGACAGTCTTGGCACCCTTGATCGCGTCGGCATACGCCTTGGCGGTTTCGGGACCGATGTCGAGGCCCATCATGTCGGCCGCGATGGCGTTGGACGGCACGGTCTCGATGGTGCCGCCCTCGCCGAACTCCGAGGACACCACGGTGTCGGTGGGGATGAGGATCTGCTTGCCGGCGGCCTTCGCCTGCTCCAGGTAGCCGGCGACCGTGTCGACCTTCTCGGCGTCGAGGATCGAGGAGCCGATCTCGTTGCCCTGCGACTTGAGGAACGTGTAGGCCATGCCACCGCCGATGATCAGCGTGTCAGCGACCTTGAGCAGGTTGTCGATGACCGACAGCTTGTCGGCCACCTTCGCGCCGCCGAGGACGACGACGTAGGGGCGCTCGGGGGTCTCGGTCAGCTTCTTCAGGACCTCAACCTCCTTGGCGACCAGTTCGCCCGCCGCGTTCGGCAGCAGCTTGGCGACGTCGTAGACCGACGCCTGCTTGCGGTGCACCACGCCGAAGCCATCGGACACGAACACGTCCCCGAACTGGGCGTACTGCGCGGCGAGAGCCTCGCGCTCGGCGTCCACCTTCGACTCCTCGGCGGGCATGTAGCGCACGTTCTCGAGAAGAACGATCTCGCCGTCCTTCAGGTTGGCCACGGCCTCGGTGGCCAGCGGGCCGACGACGTCACCGGCCAGCGTGACCGGCGCGTCGATAAGCTCGCCCAGCCGCTTGGCGGCCGGGGCGAGCGAGTACTTCGGGTTGACTTCGCCCTTCGGGCGGCCAAGGTGAGCCATCACGACGACCTTCGCGCCGGCGTCCACAAGCTTGTTGAGCGTGGGGAGGGCGGCACGAATGCGCCCGTCGTCGGTGATCGTGTCGCCATCCAGCGGCACGTTGAAATCGCAGCGGATCAGAACCCGCTTGCCCTTGAGATCTCCGAGATCGGCGATGGACTTCACCTTGGCAGCCTTTCAGACGTTGTCGAACGGGATAGTGCGGATCAGAGCTTCGAGCCGACCAGGGCGGTCAGGTCGACCAGGCGGTTCGAGTAGCCCCACTCGTTGTCGTACCAACCGACGACCTTCACGAGGTTGCCGATGACCTTGGTCAGACCGGCATCGAAGATGCAGGAGTGCGGGTCGGTCTCGATGTCCTTGGAGACGATCGGATCCTCCGTGTAGGAGAGGATGCCCTTGAGCGGACCCTCGGCCGCAGCCTTGATGGCGGCGTTGATCTCTTCGACCGAAGTCTCCTTGCCGGCGACGAAGGTCAGATCGGTGGCCGAGCCGGTGGGCGTCGGGACGCGGAGGGCGAAGCCCGAGAACTTGCCCTTGAGCTCCGGCAGAACCAGGGCCACGGCCTGAGCGGCACCGGTCTTGGTGGGAACGATGTTCAGGGCGGCGGCGCGCGAACGACGCAGGTCGGAGTGCGGGCCGTCCTGCAGGTTCTGGTCGGCGGTGTAGGCGTGGATCGTGGTCATCAGGCCACGCTCGATGCCGACTGTCTCTTCGAGCACCTTGGCCATCGGGGCGAGGCAGTTGGTGGTGCAGGACGCGTTCGAGATGATGACGTCGGTCTCGGCGTTGTAGTCGCCCTCGTTGACGCCCATGACGATGGTGATGTCTTCGTTCTTGGCCGGGGCCGAGATGATGACCTTCTTGGCGCCACCGGCGAGGTGAGCCTTCGCCTGAGCAGCATCGGTGAAGCGGCCGGTCGACTCGATCACGATGTCGGCGCCCACCTCGCCCCAGGGCAGGTTCGCCGGGTCGCGCTCTTCGAAGACGCGGATCTTGTGGCCGTTGGCGGTGATCGAGTCAGCGTCAGCGGTGACCTCGCCCTCGAAACGACCCAGGATCGAGTCGTACTTCAGCAGGTGGGCCAGCGTGGCGTTGTCAGTCAGGTCGTTGACGGCGACGACCTCGACGTCGGCGCCCGAAGCGAGGAGCGCGCGGTAGAAGTTGCGGCCGATGCGGCCGAAGCCGTTGATGCCAACCTTGACGGTCATGGATGTGTCCCTTTCGACGGGTGCTTGCGCCTCATCCCCTCAGGGTTCCGGCGCTGCGGACGTTCCCACTCTAACGAAAAACCAAGTGGCGCATGTGGAAGTTCAAAGGACGGGCTCAATCAAGAAGTTCGGGGCTCAGGTTGGCCTCGGTGCCCGGGATGCCCTGCTCGGCTGCGTACTTGTCGGCGGTCGCCAACAGGCGCCGGATGCGGCCGGCCACGGCGTCCTTCGTGAGCGGCGGCTGGTGGAGTTGACCCAGTTCTTCCAGCGACGCCTGCTTGTGCTCGAGGCGCAGCAGGCCCGCCACCCGGAGGTGCTCAGGGACGTCGTCGCCCAGGATCTCGAGCGCCCGCTCCACCCGGGCACCCGCAGCGACCGCGGCCCTCGCCGAGCGGCGCAGGTTGGCGTCGTCGAAGTTCGCCAGCCGGTTCACCGACGCCTTGATCTCGCGACGCATCCGCCGCTCCTCCCAGGCGAGCAGTGTCTCATGGGCGCCCATCCGCGTGAGCATCGCCGCGATGGCGTCGCCGTCGCGGATCACGACGCGGTCGACGCCACGCACTTCGCGCGCCTTCGCCTGGACGCCGAGCCGCCGGGCCACGCCGACCAGGGCCAGCGCGGACTCCGACCCGGGGCACGTGATCTCGAGCGACATCGATCGCCCGGGCTCGGTGAGCGAGCCGTGCGCCAGGAAGGCGCCGCGCCACACGGCGGTGGCGACGTCGATGCCTCCACCGACCAGTGCCGACGGGAGCCCGCGGACGGGGCGTCCGCGGCGGTCGACCAGGCCTGTCTGGCGGGCCAGATCGTCGCCGTGGCGGATCAGCCGGACGATGTAGCGGGTACCGCGGCGCAGGCCGCTCGGCGTCACCACCACGAAGTCGCAGGTGAAGCCGTACAGGTCGAAGATCGCGGTACGCAGTCGGCGGGCCGCCGCGCCGGTGTCGAAGTCGGCCTCGATCACGATCTTGCCGCCCGCAACGTGCAGGCCGCCGCCGAATCGGAGCATGGCCGCGATCTCTGCGGTGCGGCAGGCCGGTTTGGTGACCGCGACGGCGGCAAGTTCCGCCTTCACGTCGGAGGTGAGAGCCATGGGGCGGAGCCTACCGACCCAGAATGTCAGCGAAAACCGACGCCAGCCGGTTGGCATCGTGACGAGGGGATCCGTCAGACAAGCGGACCGACTCGATGATCAGCTCGGCGCCCAGAGAACGTGCGAAGTCGGCCACGTGGGCGTCGTCGCCGATGAACGTCGGGTCAGCGACGATGTGGTCGAACGACAACCGCGGGGCGTGTTCGGCGAGGATCTCGAGGTGACGGGCCGAGGAGTAGCCCTCGGTCTCGTCGGCCGGCGCAAGGTTGAGCACCAAGGTGCGCGATGCCCGGGTCGTGACGAGGGCGTCCAGGATCTCGGGGACCAGCAGGTGCGGAATGACGGACGTGAACCACGAGCCGGGCCCGAGCAGAACGTGATCGGCGGCGATGATGGCGTCGAGCGCGTCGGGGCAGGCGGGCGGGTTCTCGGGAATCAGGCGGATCGACTGCACCTCGCCGGCGGACTTCGCGACGCTGGCCTGCCCCCGCACCACCGTGACCTCGTCGGGACACAAGGGAGTCAACCCCAGCACGTCGGCCTGGATCTCGAGCGGCACGTTCGACATGGGCAGCACGCGCCCTTGGACCTCCAGGAGCCGGGCCACCATGTCGAGGCCCTGCACGGCGTCCCCGAGCCGCTGCCAGACGCCCGCGATGAGAAGGTTGCCGATCGCGTGGCCGGCGAGCGGCCCCTCGCCGCCGAAGCGTGACTGCAGCACGTCTGCCCACACCCGCCCCTCCTCGTGATCGCCGCACAGGGCCGCGAGAGCCATGCGCAGGTCACCGGGCGGCAGCATGTCGAACTGCTCACGTAGGCGTCCGGATGAGCCGCCGTCGTCGGCCACGGTGACCACCGCCGTGATGCGGTCGGTCACCCGGCGCATCGCCTGAAGGGTGACCGACAGGCCGTGCCCGCCGCCGAGCGCGACGACCGACGGTCGGCGTCCGAACGTCGCCGGGCTCATTCCAGACCCAGGTCTCTGTGCAGCGTGTTGACCGACATGCCGCGCGCCCGCAACCGGGCGGCGAACTCCTCGGTCATCGCCGTCGAGCGATGCTTGCCGCCCGTGCAGCCGATCGCAATGGTCGCGTGCCGTTTGCCTTCGTTGGCGTAGCCGGGAGCGATGGTGGTGACGAGTTCCTCGAGGCCTTCGAGGAACCGGTGCGCGGCCGGGAAGCCGAGCACGTAGCCCGACACGCCCTGCGAGAGGCCGGTCTGCGGACGCAGATCAGGCACCCAGTACGGGTTGGGCAGGAACCGGACGTCGAGAACCATGTCGGCGTCCAGGGGGATGCCGTTCTTGAATCCGAACGACAGGATCGTGAAGTGCGGGTCGCGCTGCCCCTCGTCGGCGAACGCGTTCGTGACACGCGCAGCGAGCTGGTGGACGTTCAGCTTGGAGGTGTCGATCACCAGGTCGGCGCCCGCGCGAAGGCCCGACAGCAGACGGCGTTCTCGGGTGATGCCGTCCATCAGTCGGCCGTCGCCCTGCAGCGGGTGCGGGCGTCGCACCGACTCCTGACGCTGCACGATGACCGGATCGGACGCCTCCAGGTACAGGATCTGCGGCAGCGCGCCCATGGCGCTGAGCTGGTCGAACACCGCAGGGATCGACTCAAACTCGTCGCGGGTGCGGACGTCGAGCACAACGGCGATCTTGGTGGTGCCGGTACGCGTCACGGTCTTCAGCAGCTGCGGCAGCAGGCTCGGCGGCACGTTGTCGACCACGTACCAGCCGAGGTCCTCCAGCGTGTGGGACGCGGTGCGGCGTCCGGCTCCGGACATGCCAGTGATGACGATGAAGCGGATGTCGGAGTCGGCGGTCATGGCGCCCATTATGGCGCTACGTGGAGAGGATCTCGCCCGTGGCCGTGTTGAGGGCCTCGGGGGCGGGTTCGGCGTCCAGCGCGGTCTTGATGGCGATGGCCGTGCGCGGGCCGATCCCGGGCACCTGGGCGATGTCGTCGAGGCGCGCCCCCTTGAGTTTGCGCAGCGAACCGAAGTGCTTCAGCAATGCCTTGCGGCGCAACTCACCGAGGCCCGGCACGTTGTCGAGCACCGACTCGACCATGGACTTGGAGCGGCGTCCGCGGTGGTGGGTGATGGCGAACTGGTGCGCCTCGTCGCGCGCCCGCTGCAGCAGATAGAGCCCCTCGCTACCCCGCGGCAGGATGACCGGAAACTCTTCGCCGGCCAGCCACACCTCTTCGAGGCGTTTCGCCAGGCCGACGACCACGACCTCGGTCACGCCCAGTTCGTCGAGGGCCGCACGGGCGGCGGCGACCTGGGGGGCGCCGCCGTCGACGACGACCAGATGCGGGGGGTACGCGAACGAGCGGGCTGCGCCCGTGGTGGCGTCCACCAGCATCGCGCCCTCCCCCGTCGTCGACGCCTTGTCCTCGAGGTAGCGCCGGAACCGGCGCGTGATCACCTCGTGCATCGCGCCCACGTCGTTGCTGCCCTCGACGGTGCGGATGATGAAGCGGCGGTACTCCGACTTGCGGGCCAGGCCGTCTTCGAACACCACCATGGACGCCACCACCTCGGTGCCCTGCAGGTGCGACACGTCGAAACACTCGATGCGCAGCGGCGGGGTGGGCAGGTCGAGGGCCTCCTGCAGTTCCTCGAGTGCCCTGTTTCTGGCGGTCAGGTCGGACGATCGGCGCAGCTTGTGCTGCAACAGCGATTCGGACGCGTTGCGCGCGGCGGTCTGCAGCAGCGTCTTCTTGTCGCCGCGTTGCGGCACCCGGATCTGGACGCGGGCGCCCCGTGCTTCGGTGAGCAACTGCGACAGCAGATCGCCGGACGCCGGCATGGTGGGCACGAGGATCTCGCGCGGGATCTGCATCTCGGTCTCGGTCTCGGCGGCCGACTCGTCGGCGTAGAACTGCAGCAGGAACGCCTCGACGAGCTCGGCCTCGTCGGCATCGGTGGTGCGTTCGGCGACCCACCCGCGCTCCCCTCGGACGCGTCCGCCGCGCACCCGGAACACCTGGACTGCGGCCTCGAGGTCGTCGAGCGCGAGGGCGATGACGTCGGCATCGGTGGAGTCGCCGAGCACGATCGCGTTCTTGGCGGTGGCCTGGCCGAGCGCCGCAAGCTGGTCGCGCACGACGGCGGCCTTCTCGAACTCCAGGTTGGACGCCGCCTCCTCCATCTCGCGCTCGAGCCGGCGCGTGATGTCGTCGGTGTGGCCCGAGAGGAATTCGCACAGGCCCTCGGCCAGATCGCGGTGGTCGATGGCGTCGATGCGCCCCACGCACGGGGCGGCGCACTTGCCGATGTGGCCGAGCAGGCAGGGGCGTCCGGACGCCTTCGCACTGCGGAACACGCCGGCCGTGCACGACCGCATCGGGAACACCCGCAGCAGCGAGTCGATCGTGTCGCGGATCGCCCACGCCTGGGCGTAGGGCCCGAAGTAGCGGTTGCCCCTGCGCTTGGCGCCACGCCCGACGAACACGCGCGGGAACTCCTCTGACCAGGTCACCGCCACCCACGGGTAGGACTTGTCGTCGCGGTACTTGATGTTGAAGCGGGGGTCGTAGAGCTTGATCCACGTGTACTCCAGCTGCAGCGATTCGAGCTCGTTGCGCACCACGGTCCACTCGACCTTGGACGCCGTTCGCACCATCGTCTGCGTGCGGAAGTGCAGCGACGCCGGGTCGGCGAAGTACGAGTTGAGCCGCTGGCGGAGGTTCTTGGCCTTGCCAACGTAGATGACGCGACCCTCGGGATCGCTGAACCGGTAGACGCCGGGCTCGGTGGGGATCGTGCCCGGTGCGGGACGATAGGACGCCGGATCTGCCATGAGGGTCAGCTTAGGCGGGGCGTCCGACAAGGTCGGGGGCACACGGCACGCGGGTATTGGTGGACGCGGCACGTGTGCACCGGGTCAGCGGCTAGGGTCTGCTCCATGACTCCCACCGACCGCCGTACCCTGCTCCACGCCGTCGGCCTGGGCACCGTGGCCGCAGGCGCCACCGCCCTGACCGGCTGCTCCCCGTCGTCGTCAGGCACCCCGGCCGCACCGGTCGCCGTGCCGACCAAGAACATCGCCGTCGGCGGTGGTCTGGTGCTCACCGAGGGCAAGTACGTCATCACGCAGCCCACCAAGGGCGAGTTCAAGGCATTCGACAAGCAGTGCCCCCACCAGGGCTGCCCGGTCACGAAGGTCGAGACCAACGGCATCGTGTGCGTCTGCCACAACAGCCGCTTCGCGCTCGACGACGGACGCCGCCTCACCGGGCCGGCGACCAGCGGCCTCACTCCGGCCAAGGCGACCGTCCAGGGCGACGACGTGGTGATCACACCGTCCTGAGCCGCACCCGCGCTCGAGGGGTCGCGCTGGCGCGGCGTCCGAAGAAGACTGGACGCCGCCGCGCGGCTCAGCCCAGAAGCGGCTTGAGGTACTCGCCGGTGAAGGATGCCGGGTCGGCCGCGACCTCTTCGGGGGTGCCCGACGACACGACATTGCCGCCCCTGGAACCACCCTCAGGACCCATGTCGATCAGGTGGTCGGCCGTCTTGATGACGTCGAGGTTGTGCTCGATGACGACGACGGTGTTGCCGGCGTCGACGAGGCGTCCGAGTACCAGCAACAGCTTGCTGATGTCCTCGAAGTGCAGGCCTGTCGTGGGTTCGTCGAGCACGTAGATCGTGCGTCCGGTGGAGCGCTTCTGCAGTTCGGCCGCGAGCTTGACCCGCTGCGCCTCGCCGCCGGACAGGGTCGTGGCCGGCTGCCCGAGGCGGACGTAGCCCAGGCCGACGTCGCACAGCGTCTCGAGGTAGCGCCTGATCGACTGGATCGGCGCGAAGAACTCGACCGCCTCATCGATGGGCATGTCGAGCACCTCGGCGATGGTCTTGCCCTTGTAGTGCACCTCGAGCGTCTCGCGGTTGTACCGGGCGCCGTGGCAGACCTCGCAGGGCACGTACACGTCGGGCAGGAAGTTCATCTCGATCTTGATCGTGCCGTCGCCTGAGCAGTTCTCGCAGCGGCCGCCCTTCACGTTGAACGAGAACCGGCCCTGCAGGTAGCCGCGCACCTTGGCCTCGGTGGTCTCGGCGAACAGCTTGCGGATGCGGTCGAAGACGCCTGTGTACGTGGCCGGGTTCGACCGCGGCGTGCGTCCGATGGGCGACTGGTCGACGTGGATCGCCTTGTCGAGGTGCTCCATGCCGGTGATCGACTCGTGGCGTCCGGGAACGGCCTTCGCGCTGTAGAGGGGCTTGGCGAGCGCCTTGTACGGGATCTGGTTGACCAGCGTCGACTTGCCCGACCCGGACACGCCGGTGACCGCGATCAGCCCGCCGAGCGGAAAGTCGACCGTGACGTCGCGCAGGTTGTTCTCGGTCGCGCCGTGCACCGTCAACGCCTTGCCGGTGCCGGGACGCCGCACCGGCGGCACCGGGATGGCGCGGCGTCCGGACAGATAGGCGCCGGTCAGCGACTCCTTGTTCGCCAACAGCCCCTTGAGGTTGCCGGAGTGGACGACCCGGCCACCGTGCTCCCCGGCGCGGGGACCGATGTCGACGATCCAGTCGGCGACCTTGATGGTGTCCTCGTCATGCTCGACCACGATCAGGGTGTTGCCCATGTCGCGCAGCCGGACCAGGGTCTCGATGAGACGGCGGTTGTCGCGCTGATGCAGGCCGATGCTCGGCTCGTCGAGCACGTAGAGGACGCCGACCAGGCCCGACCCGATCTGGGTGGCGAGCCGGATGCGCTGCGCCTCGCCGCCGGACAGGGTCGCTGCGGGACGGGCGAGTGTGAGGTAGTCGAGGCCGACGTCGAGCAGGAAGCGGAGGCGTTCGTTGATCTCTTTGACGACGCGTTCGGCGATGGCCGCCTCGCGTTCGGTCAGCTGCAGCTGGCGCATGAAGGTGGCGGCCTCGTCGATCGACATGGCGGCCACCTCGGCGATGTTGCGGCCGCTGACCGTCACGGCCAGCGACGTCGGCTTCAACCTTGCCCCACCGCAGTCGTCGCAGGGGACTTCGCGCATGTACCCGGCGAACCGGTCGCGCGAGTTGTCGGACTCGGCCTCGGCGAACCGGCGCCGCACGTAGGGCACGGCGCCCTCGAACTTGGCGTTGTAACTGTGCTCGCGCCCGTGTCGCGAGCGGCTGCGGACGTGAACCGTGCCCTTCACCCCGTAGAGGATCAGCGCCTTGACGTCATCAGGCAGGTCGCGCCACGGCGTTGACGTCGAAAACCCCTCGTTGCGCGCCAGGGTGGCGAAGATCGACTGGAAGTAGCCGGACACGTACACCGACGACCATGGTGCGATGGCGTTGTCGTCGAGGCTCTTCGACCGGTCGGGAACGACCAGGTCGACGTCGACCTCCATCTTGGTGCCGAGACCCGAGCAGGTCGGGCAGGCACCCCAGGGGGCGTTGAACGAGAACTGGCGCGGCTCGAGTTCTTCGATGGAGATGTCGTGCTCGTTGGGGCAGGCGAGCTTCTCGGAGTAGCGGCGTTCGCGTCCGGGGTCTGACTCGGGCAGGTCGACGAAGTCGATGGCCACGACACCGGACGCCAGGCCCAGCGCCGTCTCGACCGAGTCGGTGAGGCGTCGCTTGACGGACTCCTTGGCGGCCAGCCGGTCGACCACGACGTCGATCGTGTGCTTCTTCTGCTTGTCGAGGGTCGGCGGCGCCGTGAGCTGGAAGGTTTCGCCGTCGACCCGGACACGGTTGAACCCCTGCGTGACCAGGTTGCGGAAGAGGTCGGCGTACTCACCCTTGCGGCCGCGCACGATCGGTGCCAGCACCTGGAACCGGGTGCCCTCGGGCAGCGTCATCAGCCGGTCGACGATCTGCTGGGGCGACTGCCGCGTGATCGGCTCGCCGCACTCGGGGCAGTGCGGACGCCCCGCGCGGGCGTACAGCAGTCGCAGGTAGTCGTACACCTCGGTGATGGTGCCGAGCGTCGAGCGGGGGTTGCGGTTGGTCGACTTCTGGTCGATGGACACCGCTGGCGACAAGCCCTCGATGAAGTCGACGTCGGGCTTGTCCATCTGCCCCAGGAACTGGCGGGCATACGCCGACAGCGACTCGACATAGCGGCGCTGCCCCTCGGCGAAGATCGTGTCGAACGCCAACGACGACTTGCCCGAGCCCGATAGACCCGTGAAGACGATGAGGGCGTCGCGGGGCAGGTCGAGGCTCACGTTGCGCAGGTTGTGCTCCCGTGCGCCGCGGATCAGGAGGCGGTCATTCACGGCGCTCATCGTACGTGCCGCGTCCGACATTTAGCCTGACGGTGGGTCCGTGGGCGGTCGAGCGTTCCGGCGGGGACACGTGGTGGTCCCTGGCATCTGAGTGGTCGCCCGCGGACTCGGTGTCTGGTCGAGCGGTGTCCCTGTTCGGGAACTTGGAGCCAGCCGGCGTGCGGGACTCCTGCTTGGAGAATGTCTGGGCCGTGGCCGCGGTGGTCAGTCACCTGGGAACCCGAAAGTGACTGACAGGAGGACGCCGATGGCGTTGACATTGGGAATCGACGTGGCCTGCCGACCGCGCATCAGGCCACGCTCGCGGTCGACGGCAAGACCGTGTGGCGGGGCAGGAAGTTCTGGACCCGACCGGCTGATCTGGAGCGGCTCTGGGACGACCTCGACCTGGCAGAGCCGGGCGAGCTGACCGTGGTGGTTGAGCCGACCAGGAACGCGTGGATCGTGGTCGCGGAGTGGTTCCGCCGCCGCGGCGCAACGGTGGTGATGGTCCCGACCACGCAGTCCTCGGACCTGCGCAAGTACTACTCCAAGCACACCAAGAACGACCGGATCGACTCCGAGTTGCTCGCGCGGCTGCCGCTGCTGCATCCCGAGGGGCTGCGGCCCTACTCCGGCCAAGGGCCGGCCGATCCGCTGCGCAGGTTGACCAGGCAGCGCTCGACGATGGTGAAACGTCGCACCGCGGTCTACGCACGACTCGACGCGCTGACCGAGCTGCTCGGCCCGGCCTGGTACGAGGCCCTCAACGCCCGCTATGGCATCGCCGCGTTGGAGTTCTTGGCCCGCTACGCCGATCCGCACGCGGTGATCCGGCTCGGCCAGGCCCGCCTGGCACGGTTCCTGATCGCCCGTTCCCGCGGCGCGTGGCGCGAAGACCGGGCCGCCGCGTTGATCGTCGCAGCCAAGGAGACCCTCTCGTTGTGGACCCTTGATGACGGCAGCGACGGGATGGACTTCGCCGAGCTCGCCGCCGACATCGCCCACGAGGCCGAGCAGGCACTGTTCCTGACCGGTCAGATCAAGGAGATCGACGAGCGGATCGCGAACCTCTACGCCGATGCCGACCCCGACGGGATCGTCGCTTCAGCGCCAGGGGTCGGGCCGGTCATCAGTGCCGTGATCGCCGGCCGGATCGGTGACCCGCACCGGTTCACCTCCCTGGCTGCGATCCGCGCCTACTCCGGTCTGGTGCCGAAGGTCAGCCAGTCCGGGGTGTCGAAGGTCGAGTCCTCGATCACCAAGGCCGGTGACCCGCTGCTGCGCGAGATGCTGTTCGCCGCTGCTGACCAGGCCCGCAAGGTCGACCCGCAGATCGCGGCGAAGTACCAGCGGCTGATGGCCGGCGATCGGCACCACTCCTCAGCGGTCTGCCACCTGGCCACGACCATGCTGACCCGGATCGCGACCTGCATGCGCACCGGCCAGCACTACGTCCTACGCGACGTCGACGGCACCCCGATCACCGAGGCCGAAGGCCGCGCGATCGTCAAGGACCGCTACCAACTCGAACCGCGCCGCCGCGACAACGTCCGGCACCAGCGGATGCGCGAACGCCGCAAGCAGGCGGCAGGCCAGGAGTCACAGGAGTCGCAAAGCGCTCCAACATCCCAGCCCGCCTCCACCAAGCCTACGAGCCGCCAAGTGGCTTGACGTTCCTGAGGAACTCAGAAATCGGACGCCGCCGCTCCGGCCGGTGGGCGTCCGGCGCACGGGTGCACGGTTGGGCCGGGAAGGAGGCCGGCGCGCAGGGGCGCGTTTGGCGTCCAGACATGGGAGAAGCCCACACCACCGCAGTGTGGCGTGAGCTTCGGGTGACGGTGAGGGCGTCGCCCTCCGGTGACGGTCAGAGCAGACCGCGGGCCTCCAGCGTGGACTCGGCGCGGGCGTCGAGGGCCTCGTTCAGCAGCACGAACAGCTTCTTCATGGTGTTCTCCTTGGTGGGCGTGTGCCCGACGGTGGGTTCAGCGGGAGTAGGGCAGGTAGCGGTCGCCGTAGTTGTCGAAGGCGGTGATGTAGGCCTCGATGAACTTCTTCATGGTGTGTCCTTCGTTCTCGTGGTTGGAATGGATCGGGATGCTGACGCGGGCGACCTTCAGAGCTCGCCGCGGGCCTTGAGTTCCCAGGTTGCGACCTCCAGGTAACCGTCGCCCATCAGTTCGAAGAGCTTCTTCATGGTGATCCTTCCGGTCTGTCTCGGGGATGCCCCCTCAACGATTATTAGTCTATGGGACACACGACTAATAATCCAGAGGTCGGCAACAGGCGGCAACCGTGGGCACGGTGCTCGGGGAGGCGATGCCGACTGAGCACGGGCGTTGTTGAAGTGGGGCCGTTCGGGTGAGTGCTCCAGCGCACCTTCCGACGGCCTATTCCGGCCATCATCCAGATTCCGGGAGCCGCCCGCCGCACCAAGCCGAGCCCGCCGCAGCAACCCTGAGCCCGACCTGCCCGCAACCCGAACGCCTCGACGACCGGCCGGTCGGCATCCGGGCCTAGACTGGGCGGCATGGCTAAGAGCGTTGTGGTGGCGGCACCCCGGGGGTACTGCGCGGGGGTGGATCGTGCGGTGGTGACCGTCGAGAAGGCCCTGGACATGTACGGACCCCCGGTGTACGTGCGCAAGCAGATCGTGCACAACCGGCACGTGGTCGAGGATCTCGAGGCGCGCGGGGCGATCTTCGTGGAGGAACTCGTCGAGGTGCCTGAGGGGGCGACCGTGGTGTTCTCGGCCCACGGGGTCAGCCCGGCGGTGCACACCGAGGCGGCCGACCGCAGCCTCAAGACCATCGACGCCACCTGCCCGCTGGTCACGAAGGTGCACCACGAGGCGAGGCGGTACGCCGGCCAGGGCCTGCAGATTCTGCTCATCGGCCACGCGGGCCACGAAGAGGTCGAGGGCACGACCGGCGAGGCGCCTGACCACATCACGCTGGTCGAGCATCCCGACGACGTGGCGTCGGTCGAGGTCGACGACCCGTCGCGCGTCGCCTGGCTGTCGCAGACGACCCTCAGCGTCGACGAGACCTGGGAGACCGTGACCAAGCTCCGCGAGAAGTTCCCCCAGCTCATCGACCCGCCCAGCGACGACATCTGCTACGCCACACAGAACCGTCAGTCGGCGGTCAAGCAGATCGCCCGCGACTCCGACCTGGTCATCGTCGTCGGCTCCCGGAATTCGTCCAACTCGGTACGCCTCGTCGAGGTCGCATTCGAGGCCGGAGCG
>RRZT010318078.1_pt1 | contig 18073 bp, 18 predicted proteins | sample 2165551 | NCBI WGS metagenome assembly RRZT01 (sample SAMN10456910, study PRJNA506462) | wastewater metagenome | biome: wastewater; feature: sludge; material: wastewater sludge; isolation source: wastewater sludge with Escherichia coli K12::gfp cells carrying plasmid... | place: USA: Moscow, Idaho...
AGAATCGATGATAGGAGTGGTTGAAATGTATAAAATTGGGGATAAAATTGTTTATCCGATGCACGGAGCGGGTATCATTGAAGCAATCGAAGAACGAGAAATATTTGAAGAAATAAAACCTTACTACATCATGCAGATCGTATCCGAAGGTTTGCAAATTTTAATTCCCGTTGATAAAGTTGATGATATTGGGGTAAGAACCATTGTGACCCAGCCAGTAATTGATGAGATGATCGAAACCCTGAAATTACCGATGGATGCGATGGAAAAGAACTGGAACCGACGGTACCGGGAACACCTGGAACGTTTAAAAACCGGCGATATCTTTGAAGTCGCCAAGGTTGTCAAAAATCTAATCCTCCTGGATCGCTTAAAAGGCCTTTCAACCGGAGAAAAGAAAATGTTGAATAATGCCCGAAATTTCATCGTCAGTGAAATGGTCTTGATTCAAGACAAAGATAAAGAAGAAATCCTGGATTTGATCAATAGTTCGGTACACAGTGAGGCGTGAATTTCACGCCTTTTGTTGTATTTAATAGTGTAATCTTAAGAATCGAGTGCTATAATTTAAAGATAATATTTGAAAGGAGGTGAAGATGGTGATACAAAAGATACTTCGCGTGTCATTTGGAATCGTTGGAATTCTGGTCGGGATGGCCCTGGCCAACGTATTGGTGACCAATACATGGATTTTGAGAAGCCTGGAGATAAACCTGACTCCAGAATTGGAAGTTATTCTTTATGCGGCTCTGATTGTTCTATTTGGACTTATTTTTTTCATTCTATTTCCCCTGATGCTCAAAGGCGTTAAAAAGTTGTCTAAAGTTGTCGAGACCAGTATGGAAAATGTCCGACTCATCGACATTGGCCTGGGTATCGGTGGTTTGGTGATTGGTCTGGTGATTGCCATGCTGATCAGTTTTGCCTTTTCGCAGATTCCCATTCCCTGGATCGGGGGACTGTTAACCATCAGCATTTACATTGTGCTGGGCTATATTGGTTTTTCCTTACCAATCAGAAAACGGGAAGATATTCTTCAGGCATTTCAGAGTGCCAAGCGGGAAAAGGATGCCAATGTGCCGGTTGGACAAAAGCGACCAGCCAAAAAGAAAGGCGCAGCCATTCCCAAATTACTGGATACCAGCGTGATTATTGACGGACGGATCTTTGATATCTGTAAAACCGGCTTTATTGAAGGCCCTCTGGTGATCCCGGTGTTTGTACTTAATGAACTCCAGCTGATTTCGGACTCATCTGATGAGTTGAAACGGAATCGCGGCCGTCGCGGGTTAGATATTTTAAACAAAATTCAGACCGATCTGGAAATTGAAGTTCAAATAACCGAAGAAGATTTTGAAGATACCCATGAGGTCGACTCAAAGTTGGTCAAACTGGGAAAATCAACAAAGGGCAAGATCTTAACCAATGACTACAATCTTAACAAGGTTGCCACGGTTCAAGGGGTCGACGTGCTTAATATTAATGAGTTGGCCAATGCCGTAAAACCAATTGTTTTGCCCGGCGAAGAGATGAAGGTTCTCCTGGTCAAAGGCGGCAAAGAAAACGGCCAGGCCGTTGCCTATCTGGACGACGGAACCATGATCGTTGTTGAAAATGGCAAGAAATACATCGGCACCACAACTGCAGTGATTGTTACCAGTATCCTGCAAACAGCAGCCGGACGGATGATTTTTGCAAAACCCAAAAAATAATGAACCAGCAATTATAAGTTCTCACAAAAACATCAACACCTAAGTTGGTGTCAGACTGTCAATAAAGCTAACCCAGTACCGACAATTGTTACATCATGTTGTACGCATCGGAGCGGACACGGCAAAGCCTGTCCGATTCTTCGCGCAGGCAACGAGCCAATCATAAGTTTACTTATAGTTGGCGACTGCCCGCGACCAATGCGAAAGGAGCGCAGCGAATTTCGCATGGCGCGGCGAACAACAGATTAACAATTGGTCGGTACGGTAGTTTAGCGACAACCTCACACCAACGCTTGCGTTGGTGTTTTTATTTCGGCGTTTTTTGACAAATTTATTGTAATTGACAGGGGCTTTACGTATAATGAAACGAGTATTGTTATTAATCGGAGCAGGGTCAGAAATGGCTCGGCCAGAAATAAATTATTGTGAAAATGGGGATTATCATGGAGTTACCTGAAGCGTTTAAGGAAAAAATGAAAAATCTGATGGGGGAATCCTATCAGAGCTTGCTCGATTCCTATGATCAGCCAGAAAGTAAAGGCATCCGAACCAATACTCTGAAGCTGTCATCAGCAGAGCTGGCCAATAAATTACCGTTTAAAACCGATGGTGTGAACTGGTGTAGCGAAGGGTTTTATATTGATCATGAGGTGCGGCCAGGGAAAAATCCCCATTATTATGCTGGGCTCTATTATGTTCAGGAACCGACCGCGATGGCGGCAGTCGAAGTGCTGGCCCCAAAACCTGGTGATTGGGTATTGGATCTTTGTGCCGCACCCGGTGGAAAATCCACCCAAATCGGCGCTAAACTCCAGGGTGCGGGGGTGCTGGTTGCCAATGAGCTGGTTAATTCGCGAGCCGGGATCCTATCCACTAATATTGAACGGATGGGGATTACCAATGCCATCGTCACCAACGAATTTCCAGAGCGACTGGTGGATTCTTTTTACGAGAGCTTTGATAAGATTCTGGTGGATGCCCCCTGCTCTGGGGAAGGCATGTTCCGAAAAGATCCGGGCGCCCTGGCTGACTGGAGTCTGGAGCGGGTTGACCGGTGTGTCGGCAAGCAGGAAAAAATCCTGGAAACCGCCCATCGTTTGCTAAAACCGGGTGGGGTAATGGTTTATTCAACCTGCACCTTTTCGCCGGAAGAAAATGAACAGATGATTGAAGCCTTTATTGAAAAATACCCCTACAGCCTGGAAGCCATCGGGTTAGCCGGGATTACCGATCATGGTCGGGTCGACTGGACCCGGACGCAGGCCCAAGCCATCACTAAAACCTTGAGAATTATGCCGATGACCGTCAAAGGTGAAGGCCATTTTATTGCCCGGCTGATAAAATCCGAAAGTGCCACTGAAGCCCTTGAGATCAAACAGGGGTATGCCAAATCCCGGTTAAAAAAGGCCACTCGTACCGAGTTGCAAGACTATACTGACTTTGCCAAAAACAATCTGGAAGCAGAGTTTTATCAGGAAATTGAAGACCGGCTTTATCTTTTAGGTGAACATCTCTATGCCATCCCGGCAGGGGTGGATCTGGAGCGGATTGCCAATTTAAAACTCTTGCGCACCGGCCTCCATCTGGGCACCTTTAAAAAAAATCGCTTTGAACCCAGCTATGCGCTGGCCATGGCGCTTAAGTTAGCCCAGGCCAAAAATGTCTGCGACTTGATGGATGAAGAGCAGGCCTATCAGTATTTAAAGGGTGAGGCACTAAATCTGAAAGCAAAAAAGGGCTGGGTTCTGGTTGGCTATCAGGGCTATCCGTTGGGGTTCGGAAAAGCCAGTGAGGGCTTGATTAAAAACCACTATCCCAAGGGGCTGAGAATCAGGAAAAAATAGGAGGTGCGCATGAGTAACCAGGCGAACCAAAAGAAGATTCACCCCAGTGCGGTAATTTCCGAAGATGTTATGATCGGAAATGAAACCACTATTGGTGCCGGTGCCATCATCGGAGCGGGCGTTGTCATCGGTGAGCATTGTCAGATTGGTACCGGGGTGATCATTGAAGCACACAGCAGAATTGAAAACAGCTGTGTGTTGGAAGCCGGGGTGATTATCGGCAAGGCGGTGACCCTCGGTAAAAATACCAAAATTGGGATTGGTGCCCGGGTTACCAATGGCGTAACAATTGGACCGGATTCAGTAATAAAAATTGGTGAAATTGTCTTAAAAGACATGATCTATAAAATGGTTTTTAAGCGGGGCGCCTGGATTTATCGGGAAGATAGTTTGAATCATCAAAACAAAGAATGAGGGGAAGAAAATGAATCAGAAAGATTTTACTTGTTTAAAAGAAGCATTACAAAAGAAAAAAAAGATTTTAGTATCCAGCTGTTTGCTGGGAATGAAGATTAATTATGAGGGCAAGGCTCACCCGGTCGATGAATTGCGACAGCTATTCCTCCAGGGTCAGGCCATTCCAATTTGTCCCGAAGTATTGGCAACCATGCCGATTCCCCGGGATCCGGCCGAAATAGTCGTGGTCAACGGAGAACGTAAAGTCTATAATAGTAAGGAAATTGATGTGACGGAAGAATATCTCCTGGGAGCCCAACGGACTCTCGATACGGCCCGGACATCGGGAGCAAAAATTGCGATCATGAAAAGCAACAGCCCGTCCTGCGGCTGTGGAAAAATTTATGATGGCAGCTTTAGTGGTAATCTCATTAATGGTGATGGGATTACCACAGCTTTATTAAAAGAAAACGGCATTCGTGTTATCACCGAAGAAGATTTTCTGGAGTGTCTAAAATAATCAGGGTTTTGTCAGCGGTTGGTAGAACTTGCGGCTTTTGTCAAGACATCATACAATAATAACGGCGAGATTTCGAAAGAAAAGTGAGGAATAGCTATGAAAAATAAACTCAATATCGGAGTGGTTTTTGGAGGACAGTCGGGAGAACATGAGGTTTCCAGGGTTTCAGCATATAATGTTTTGGGGGTCATCGATCGGGATAAATATAATATTGTCACCATCGGGATCTCAAAACAGGGTAAATGGTTTTTATACTCTGGTGATGCCGAAAAAATTAAAGATGGTTCCTGGGAACAGGATCAGGTCAACCTGATCGCAGACTTTTCAATCTTCTCGCATCCGGAAATCATGAAGATCGACGTTTTTTTTCCGGTTCTTCACGGACCAATGGGCGAAGATGGCACCATCCAGGGCGTTTTTGAAATGCTCAATAAACCCTATGTAGGATGTGGGGTATTAAGCTCGGCAGTGGGAATGGATAAGGTTTTTTCCAAGATCATGTTCCAAAGCGTCGGAATCCCCACGGGGAAATACATCTATTTCCGGGAAAATGACTGGAATAGAGATGCGGATGCCAAAATTGCCGAGATCGAAGCGGACCTGGGTTATCCGATTTTTGTTAAACCGGCCAATATGGGCTCCAGCGTGGGAATCAGCAAAGCCCATGACCGTGGTGAACTCGTCGCTGCCATTAAAGAAGCTTTTGTTTATGATAATAAACTGATTCTGGAAGCCTTTGTTAAAGGAAGAGAAATCGAATGTGCAGTCCTGGAAGTTGGCGACGTTATTCGGGCCTCGATTCCGGGAGAGGTCATCCCATCAAAAGAGTTTTATGATTATGAGGCCAAGTATTCAGCTACTGAAGACTCCAAGGTGGTCATTCCGGCAAATCTATCCCCGGAAGTCACTGAAAAAGTCAGAAATTACGCGATCAAAGCCTTTGAGGCCATTGAAGGTTCTGGCCTAACCCGGGTAGATTTCTTTGTCACCGACGATGAACAGATATTAATTAACGAAGTAAACACCCTGCCGGGCTTTACAAATATCAGTATGTATCCAAAAATGTGGGAAGCCACCGGAATTGGGTATATAGAACTTGTAGATCTGATTATTGCGTCAGCAAAGCGGAAACGCACCACTACCAACTAGGTAATCCGGTTTCTTCTTGATGCGTAATCCTAATAAAAACTTAAAAGGATAATTTTTCTTGATAAAAAAACCCATCAATGGTTTAATAGTGGGAGAAATTATACCTCTAGGAGGAGACCAATGACTGAAGAAAGAAAAAAAGTATGGTTATCCATTTCGGGTACCGTTAAAGATGAAGATGAAAAGGATACCCTGGAGTTCCTGACTGAAGGAGATTTATATAAAGAAGCCAATCGATCCTGTGTAACCTATAAAGAATCCGAAGTTTCCGGGATGGAAGGAACCATCACGACTGTCTGTGTTGATGCCCAAAAAGTTTCAGTCATTCGTTTGGGAACAACCAATTCGATTATGGAATTTGAGCGGGGAAAGCGAAACCTGACCTGGTATTCGACCCCTTATGGGGATGTGACCATGGGGATTTTAACCAAGGATGTATTTGTCAATTATAATGAGGATAAAGAACCGACCAAGGTGTCGATCGATTACAACATCGAAATTGAAGGCGTGACCAATTCTCAAAATATCCTGAACATCAAAATTACCCAATAAAAAAGACAGTAATGTCAATCACAGGAGAAGCGCCGGTCGCGCTTCTCCTTTAAATTTAACCTGACTCAGAATGAGTCAACAGGATCTACTAGCTGATATTAAAATAGAAGAGTGAGAGGAAATTAAGGATGTACATACGCGAAAAGATCACCGAACAAATAAAAAAAATTATTGGCGATGCCCTTGATCAAGTAATCGAATCGGGCGCATTGGCGATCGAAATTAAGCCGGAACTTTTTCTGGAAATTCCCAGAGAAAAAGAACATGGTGAATATTCCACCAATATTGCCATGCAACTACCCAAACAAACCCAAAAAGCCCCCCGTTTTATCGCCGAAACCCTGGTGGCTAATATGAAAACTGCCGACTCTTATGTTGAGGCCATTGAAATAGCCGGACCGGGCTTTATTAATTTTAAGCTGAAACCCTACTGGCAGTATGCGGTTTTAGCAGAAGTGGCAGACCTGAAAGCCGATTTCGGCCGGAGTCAGAAAAATGCCGGGAAAAAATTCAATCTGGAGTTTATTTCCGCCAATCCGACTGGACCGATGCATATGGGCAATGCCCGAGGCGGCGCGATCGGCGATATCCTGGCAGCAGTAGCCGATTGGACCGGCTATGACGTCACCCGGGAGTTTTATATTAATGACGCCGGAAACCAGATTGTCAAATTTGGCGATTCGCTCGATGCCCGTTACCGGCAATTGATGGGAGAAGATATTCCCTTTCCTGAAGATGGTTATCAGGGCGAAGACATTACTGAGCATATGAGGGTTTTCATTGCAGCAAATGGTGATGTCCACCGTGCAATGACTCCAGAAGAACGAAAACCGATCCTGATTGATTATGCTTTAAACAAAAATCTTACCCAAATGCGGAGTGATCTGGAAGCTTACGGAATCCGCTATGATGTCTGGTTTTCGGAACAAAGTCTTTATGACAGCGGTGCCATTGAGAAGACCATTGAGCTGTTGGGAAAAGGTGGTTTTACCTACCAACAGGAAGGCGCCTTATGGTTTAAGGCCACCGAATTCGGTTCTGAGAAGGATGATGTGTTAATCCGGGCCAATGGTCTGCCGACTTACTTTATGGCCGATATTGCCTACCATATGGATAAGTTTATTAACCGCGGCTTCGATCGCTGCATTAACGTCTGGGGGGCTGACCACCACGGCCATGTGGCCCGGCTCAAGGGGGCCCTAACCGCGGTGGGCATTGATGCCGCTAATTTTGAGGTGGTGATCATGCAACTGGTCCGTCTGCTCCGCAACGGCGAGGTAGCCAGAATGTCTAAACGGCAGGGAAAAGCCATTGCCCTGACTGATCTCATCGACGAGGTCGGCGTTGATGCGACCCGCTTTTTCTTCAATCTGCGCTCGCCGGACAGTCATTTTGACTTTGATCTGGACCTGGCGATTGAGCAATCCAATGATAATCCGGTCTTTTATGTGCAATATGCCCATGCCCGAATCTGCAGCATTATTCGCCAGATGAGTGAAGAATTGGATCAGACGACAGCACTGGATTATAGCCGCCTGGTTGAAAAAGAAGAACTGAACCTGATGGAAATTATTTCTAATTTCCCGGATGAAATTCTGACCGCTGAAGCTAAGCTGGACCCCAGCCGGATTACCCGATATACGATCGACCTGGCGATGGCCTTCCACAGCTTTTATAATGCCTGCCATGTGCGGGTTTCCGATAAGGCCTTAATGAAAGCCCGCGTTGCCTTGATTGAGGCAACTCAGCAGGTGATTCAAAATGCCCTGGGAATTTTGGGAGTAACAGCTCCAGAAAGAATGTAAAAATGAAAACAGAGTCAGGAATCTTTGACCGAACTGAAAAACTCATCGGGAAAGCTGGTTTGGAGATTCTAAAAAATTCAAGAGTCATCCTGTTTGGGGTCGGCGGTGTCGGTTCCTTTGTGGCCGAAGCCTTAATCCGTAGCGGCGTTGGTTTTTTAACCATCGTCGACAAGGACGTCATCGATCCCAGCAATCAAAATCGTCAGATTATGGCAAATGTCAAAACCGTGGGCAAGAAAAAAGTCGATGTTATGGCCAGAAGGCTGATTGCCATCAACCCGCTTTCCATCGTTCATCCGATGCATCGTTGCTATACCCCGGAAACCTCCCAGGAATTTCACCTCCAGGACTACGATTATGTTATCGATGCGGTGGATATGGTAACGGCAAAAATTGATCTGGTTATTAAAAGTCAGGAAAACAAGGTTCCGATTATCAGTTGTATGGGAACCGGGAACAAGATGGATGCCAGTCGTTTTATTATCACCGATATTTATGAAACCTCAGTTTGTCCTCTGGCTAAAGTGATGCGAAAAGAACTGCGCGACCGGGGCGTAAAATCCCTGAAGGTCCTTTATTCCACCGAAGAACCGATTATCAGAGAAACCCCGCCGGGCAGCATTGCCTTTGTCCCCTCAGTAGCGGGACTTCTGATTGCCGGGGAAGTAGTCCGGGATTTACTGAAAACGGGAAGTATCGACGAAAATTAAGACAGATACTCGCCACCAGATCAAATAGCTTAATAGCCTTTTAAGTTGAGGTTGTCGATAAACTACCGTACCGACCAATTGTTAATCTGTTGTTCGCCGCGCCATGCGAAATCCGCTTTGCTCCTTTCGCATTGGTCGCGGGCAGTCGCCAACTACAAGCAAGCTTGTGATTGGCTCGTTGCCTGCGCGCAGAATCGGACAGGCGCTGCCGTGTCCGCTCCGATGCGTACAACATGATATAACAATTGTCGGTACTGGGTTATCTCGTTTTGACAGTCTGAAACGGCTGACGCCGTTTTTTTTTACCTTAACCAAGCATTTCCGACACTTCATCGGCAATCTGCTGTGGTAAAAAACCGCAGCAGTGATACAAAGCCGCGAGATCCCCTTGTTCCATCAAGGGATTTTCAATCGCATGAATGCGAACTTTACCAGGTTTAAACGCATCGTTCTGAGCAAATCCGGCCGCTAATTTTTCGCCAATGCCGCCACTGCGGATTCCTTCTTCCAGAATATAAACAAGCTTTGGCTGTCCGATCAGGGTCAGGATTTTTTTCATCTTTAACGGGTAAACCTTGACCAGTTTGATGAGCCGGATATGGTAGTCGGCTTTTAATAATTGGATCGCTTGATAGACATTTTGGGTAATGCGGCCATAGGTCAGGATCACAATTTCGGGATCACCGGCGTCTTTAGCAGTTTCTGAAAAATCCTGATAACTGAGTTCGCCACCATCAATAAAACCACTGCGGTCGTATTGCTGCTCTGCTCCTTTGGGGTAACGGATAACGGTCAGCTGTTTGTTTTCAAAGCTCTGGGCAAAACTCAAATTCATTTCGTCATAGGTTTCCGGACTGTAAATCTCGATGCCCGGAATCGAAGACAGATAGGAGCAGTCGTATATCCCCTGATGGGTGATCCCGTCACCAGGCACCAGTCCGCACCGATCCAGGGCCATAATCAGCGGTATTTTTTGAATGGCCGCATCATGAATCAGCTGATCATAGACGCGTTGGACAAAGGTTGAATAGATGGCACAGACCGGGGTCTTGCCATTGGCCGAAAGACCGGCCGCAAAGGTGACGGCGTGTTCTTCGGCAATCCCGACATCGAAAAAACGACGGGGATGGGTCTGACTGAATTTATCGAGGCCGGTACCGCCAGTCATGGCGGCGGTAATGGCACAGATGGACGGATTGTTGTTGGCCGCAGCCGTGATGATATCCCCAAATACCGCTGAAAAACTATCTTCTGATGCTTTTTTCGCAATTCCTTTTTCCAAGTTGAAGGGACCCGATGAGTGATACATTTCCGGATGTTCCTCGGCATCGGGATAACCCTTGCCTTTAACCGTGTGGACATGAACCAGACAGCAATTGGTTTTACTTTTTGCTTCACCAAGGACTGATTCCAGTTTTTTCAGATCACAGCCATCAACCGGGCCCAGATAATCCAGGCCCAGATGTTCAAAAAAATTCTCGGCCACGACCCGTTTCTTGATATGCTTTTTTAGTTTTCGGGTACCTTCGACCAGGCCATCCCCAACCAGCGGGATTCGGTGTAAAAACGATTGCGTCTGATGCTTTAAATTAAAATAATTCTGACTGTTTCTGATCTTTGATAAATAATTAGACAGTCCGCCGACATTTTCCGAAATCGACATTTCATTGTCATTTAATATAATAATCAGTCTGAGATTTTTTTTATTGCAATTATTCAGAGCTTCGTAAATCATCCCATTGGTAAAGGAGCCATCCCCAACAACGGCGATCACATAATTATCCTTGCCATCCAACTGGTTGGCCATGGCCAGACCCAGGGCCGCCGAGATCGAAGTGCCACTGTGGCCGGCCCCAAAAGCATCTTTGTCACTCTCTTTGCGATTGGTAAAGCCGGAGATGCCTTTCCATTGACGGAGGGTGTCGAATTGCTGTTGGCGCCCGGTTAATAATTTATGGGCGTAACATTGGTGGCCAACGTCAAAAACAATTTGATCCTCGGGGTTATTAAAAACCCGGTGGATGGCCATGGTTGTTTCGACGATCCCCAGATTTGACGCCAGATGGCCGCCATTTTTCGACACCGTTGCTAAGATTTTATTACGCAGCTCCCCGGCCAGATTTTGAAGATCGCTATCCGACAGATTTTTTAAATCCGCGGGCGACAAAATATTTTTTAATTGCTTCAATTTGAATCCTTTCGCAGTTTCTTCCCCGCGCTGGCATTTGCCGCCGGGATCATCAAAACCATTGCCATCAATTACAGCAAGTTAAGATTTATCGGATTCAATGTTTGTGAACCCGAAGTAATGTCTAATCATATCACAGGATTAATTATTTTTCTTTAAGACTCGCTAAACGGCACTCTGACTGTTATCAGCCTTTCAAATTCCGTTGCTGACAGTGGCTGGTAGAAATAATAGCCCTGGATGGCATGGCAGTTGTGTTCTTTCAAAAACAGGTATTGGGCATCCGTTTCAACCCCTTCGGCGATCACCTTGGTAATTTTTGTATTGGTTAAATCTTCGACCACTTGCAGATAATTGCTTAAGGTATCACTTTTACTGTCAAAAATTTTCGAAATAGTCATATATTTGGGATAGGGGGTGCCATCTTTTTTTCATCAACCAGTTCGCCCTGCCAACTACCCTCTTCATTGACGATTTTCCAGATATTGCGGTAAATCGTCCGCAGTTTATCACTCGATTTTAAATCGATCGGTTTACGGCCGAGAAGCTCTTCTTCCTGATATCCGGTGATGGTCGAAAATGCCTTGTTAACATAGACAACCTTCATTTCAGCATCCATAATCATTATCCCTTCTTTGGAATTTTTAAAGATACTGTTAGCTACTTTTTCGCGGGAACTGGCTTCTTTTTTGATCAGCAGCAGCCACGAGACAATCGCAGTGATGATCGCTAAAATCGCAATCAGCAGGGTCGCGATCAGTAAAATGCTGCGGTTATCCTCATTACTTAAAACACCAAGAACATCCAGAGGCATCGCCCCGACAAAGACCCAGTGGCGGGTATCGTAATCTTTGAGCGGATAAATTTCCAGATAATAACATAGTTCATTTCCATCGTCAGAATAGCCACTGCCGTTATCTTGAACAGTCTGCCAGATTTCCGGTTGTTCCTGACTCAAGGGGATCATTTTTTGACCGGCTACCATCACTAAAAAATCATTGTTGCTGTTCTCACTAAACAAATAATCGCCATCCTCATTTAATAGGAACACTTTCATGGTCAGGCTCATTTTGGCATCTTTTTTAATCTGATCCAGCATATTCTGGGCCAGATAGGTTAATATAAGGATCCCCTGACGTTCATTTTTATCATTGAAAACCGGAATAATCAATCGTATCACCGGTTTAGCTGGTGTTTCAACCGCTTCGTCTACAATATTCAAATCAAGCGGGGAGATATAAATTTCGCCGGGATTAAGCTTCATTCCTTCGGCCACATAATAACGGTCACCCTGATATTGCACGGTCTTATCCGCAGCCGCAACCGTACCAGTGGCGGTATTATTCATCCGGACCTTTTCATATCCATCAACACTGACAAAGCAAATCGAATCATAAACCCTTTTATTAACCATCATGTTATAAAAAATCCGCTTCAATTCATTTTGATTGTTGCTATCCGCGGTGTTCCCGGTATAGTTTTTGATCTCGCTCGAGTTCAGAATAATGTTGCCGTCGGATTTGATATCTTCGAAAATGGCATAGACATTGATCGTAACCATTTCGCCGATACTCTGTTGTCTGATTTTAATTATTTGTTTGTCATTTTCAATGTTCAGGTTGAGAAACAGGCCGGTCAAAATGATTACGACAATTAATCCCGGTACAAAGATCATCACAAAATTCTTGACCATTTGTTTTATTCGTTTGTTTTTGGAGTCCATCGTAACCGTCCTTTATTACTCAATCGGTATTGTAATCTGGGCAATTTCTCTCGCTTTGCCCCGGATAAAGATGACGGTCAGGTTGTTACTGTCGGTTTCCAGGCCATAGGCCAGGCTGGCCGAACAGCTACTGCCAATTGGCGTCTCCTGAATCATCCGGTTGGGATCTTTGAGATTATATGTTTCCAGGATATTTCCGGCTTCATCGGTGAGTATAAAGTCGCCCTGAGCTAAAAAGAAATCAACATTGTTTCTTTTTTCATAACTAACGTTTTCGTATGTATAATCGAGAAAGACCACCTGCCGGGGTTCCGACTCCGATTTCGGATTTCTTTCTGACGTTGTTCTCACCCCATTAATGGTCAAACTGTAATCGCCACTGACGGTGGTTACTTTAAAGGGTTCGTTTAATACCATTTCTGGTAGTTTTTGAGCCTTGCTTGCGGTACTGTCCCGTTGGATATTTAAATACTCAGCTATTCCACAGCCTGCCAGTCCCAAACATACCAAACTCAAAGCCAAAAGCATTATACCTGTCTTTTTCATCTGCGACCTCCGTATGCTTAAATTATATCCTCCGCGAAACAGGAAGGCAAGAATAATTGCAGATCACATTGATCTCTATTTTTGATTCTTTGGCTGCTGCATTGGTAGAATGCTGGCCAGGCCATGGTAGTCGCTGTGACTGGGACAGTTTAGCCGACAGAAAGCTCTGGTTGCCTATTTCAACAAACCAAAAAACCTTGGCCACGATGATTTTTCGTGGCCAAGGGTGTTCTTATTTTTTATTTTAATCCAGCTAAATTTTTTCAAACCAAATTAAGTGCTTTTAAATTAAATACTTTATTGTTACTTTGTCAGCGCACCGATTTTACCAGCCCGGTATGCTTTACTGTATTTGCGGCAATGCTTATCCCGTCCCAACAACGCCTCGGTGGCAAAAATGGTCCCCATCATGTCGCGGTTTATGGGATCCATCACGGCTGGGATGGTACCATTGATTTTTTCTCCAATAATAATCATCTGTGTCTCCTTGTCTGATTTCTGATTATTTTAAAAAGGCACTCCGCTTAAGAGTGCCTGAAACAACTATGATTTTTCTCTCGCAGACTCTCAATCGCCACAAATTATTGAAATATAATCTTCACAAGTCTTTGTTTGCCACTAAAAACTACACTTCCAGTTTTTTCTTACGATAAGCCTTATTGTTTCCGGCATTTTTTCGTCGTCCATGCATAGAGCGACAATTTTATACGGTGTTCCCGCGATTAGCGGTAGAATTGCATCCAACCGTTCTTTTTCCAGCGAAATGGAGTTAATCATCACATCATCGCCATTAAGCTTCAAGCCCTGTTCAATCACTTTGGGATCGGGACTGTCCACCGAACATGGCAGATCCGTAACAGCTTTGATGTTCTTGATCAGCCATTCCATGTATTGTCCTTCTTTGCCGACAAAGATACCGGCATTGACATCAATATAGGTTGCGCCAGCCGCTGCGATTTGTATCTATCGCGATATTTCGGCCTATATTCATATGTCCAGTACGATAAAAAAACTGCAAAGCGATTTGAATACACAGCAAACTAAAAATAATGGCACCCAATTTACATTCAAAGATATCATCGGAACGAGCCCCAACTTACTAGAATGTACTCACCACGCCCAAATTGCTGCTCAAAACACGGCACCAATCCTGATCGCCGGACCTACCGGAACTGGCAAAGAAGTTTTTGCCCAAAGCATTCATAATGCCAGTGCCCAGGCAAATATGCCTTTTGTGGCGATCAATTGCAGTGCCATTCCGGAAAATTTGCTGGAAAGTTCGCTTTTGGGTACAGTATTTGACGGAAACCTTTTTTCTGCTTTGATACCCCGCCTTCGGTAGCTTAATAAATATTTGATCTTAAAATCAGTTCTTCAGGTTTTTTCCAATAAACTGACAAACCTCTGCCAGAGCCTCGGTGGCCTCCGGAAACATCGGTGCCAGCAAGGGAAAACAATGAAACATCCCCTTCCAGACCTGCAATTGCACATCAACCCCGGCGGCTTTGGCTTTTTCACCAAAACGGATTGAATCATCTCTCAGGGTTTCGTTATCGCCAACCTGAATAATCATTGGCGGCAAACCTCTTAAATCGCCAAACAATGGCGAGGCATAGGGATTTTTGGGATCGCCACTACCAACGTAATAACCCAGATAGGTTTCATTGGCACCTTTGGGCGTACAGGGATCGGCCTTGGCCCTTGTTTGATGAGACTCTCCGGAAATCGTCATGTCAGTACATGGTGAAAATACCGCACAGACACCCGGCAGCGTTATGCCATCATCTTTACATTTTAGCAGGGTGGCCAAAGCAATCACAGCGCCAGCTGAATCGCCGGCAAAAGCAATATTTTCTGGTTGATACCCTTGTTCCAGCAGCCAACTGTAAATAACTACTGAATCAGTGACTGCTGCCGGTGCCGGATGTTCCGGGGCCAGCCGATAGTCAAAGGCCAGGGCTTTAATACCCAGATGTTTGACAAAATTCCCGACAATATTTCGGTGTGATCGGGCATTACCCATGACAAAACCACCGCCATGAAAGTACAACACAACCTTTTCTGCGGGGGCCTTGTTACTTTCAACCCATTCCGCATAAAAACCTGGGTAGTCACTGGGTTTAAAACTGATGCCCGGGATTGGTTTGAAAAAACGGGTGGCCGTCTCATCACAGTCCTGCCGCAGCTTTTCAATTGAAGTGTTTTTATCAATCACTTCCGGACGCAATTGTCCTTTGAGCAGATGCCGATATTTCAATGTATAGTGCATCATTTTTGCTTTTGTGCTCATACTAACTTTATTCCTCGCTTTCTCTTTCAATCAAAAACATCGCTGCGATCAACCGATAATAGCAAAAAGCCCATGCGTTTTTTCGCATGGGCTAGCTGTTATTATCGGGTGGCGTGATAATAGGCGTAGGTCATTGGTTCTTCTTTACTGAAGCCGTCGCCGTCAACAACCTTGCCGATGAACATATAGTGGGTTCCCAGATCAATGGTCTGTTCCACTTCGCATTCAACAAAACAGAGGGTTTCCAGCAATCCGGGACAGCCGGTTTTACCGGTAATATAGCTGAGCGTTTTAAATTTATCAACATCCCGGCCGCTCTGATAGCCGAAATGTTTGATCAGATCATGATTGTCTTTACCCAGAATCGAGACCCCAAAGACGCCTGATTCCCGAACGTATTCCGAGGTCAGGGTTCCTTTACCGAGACAGACGCTGGCTTTTAAGGGGGTGCTGGTCACCTGAATAAAGGTGTTGGAGACCATCCCATTGAGTTTTTCATCTTTGATTGATGAAATAATATATAAACCATAACTGACATTAAATAATAAGGTCTGTAAGGCTTCTCTTTCTTTATCGGTTAAACCATCGGCGACTTCTTCAACCAGGACAAATTTTTCCGGTCCCACGCCACAAACCGGGCAAACATCGGGCGGGGTATCACCGACGTGGATATAATTACAAACGGTACAACGCCATTTCTTCTCTTTAACAGGGGCAACGGCTTCCGTTTCTTCAATTAAAACAAACTTATCCGGACCGACTCCACAAATCGGACATTTGTCGGGTGGGGTCTCACCTTCATGTACATAATTGCATACTGTGCAGCGCCATTTTTTCATTTTGTTCACCACTTTCTTAGAATCACTATCTACTTTGTAATTATTATAATTTATAAACAAATTGAAGTACAGGAATAAATTAATGTTCTGATTGTCATTATAACCCTTTTTCGACAAGATTCATATAAGAAATGCATTTTTTTGTAAAAAAAGGGCATATATCAGGTTATTACTATTGATCACATTATTTTAAAAACTCTGTTCAGGATAGGATCAAAAATGAGAAAATATCAAGAAGACCTCAAAAATAATATTGCCGTCGCCAGGGGTTTTGATAAAGCCGAACTGGTTTTCAAAAACGCCCGGATTGTCAACGTCTTTTCTGAAGAAATCTGTCTCGGTGATGTGGCTGTTAATCATGGCACGATTGTGGGGATTGGATCTTATCAGGGTAGCGAAGAAATTGACCTGTCTGGAAAATACCTGGTGCCCGGCTTTATTGATGCCCATATGCATATCGAGTCCACCATGGTTACACCCTTTGAATTGGCCCGGGCGATTGTTCCTAGCGGCACCACGACGATTATTGCCGATCCTCATGAGCTGGTCAATGTGGCCGGAACCACCGGGCTCGACTATCTGCTAAAGGCCACCGAGCAGCTCCCCTTAAACGTTTTTGTGATGCTGCCCTCTTCAGTTCCTGCCACCCCCTTCGAAACAAACGGGGCCGGACCTTTTTTGGCCGCTGATATGCAACCTTATCTGGATCATCCCCGGATTCTGGGTCTTGGTGAAGTGATGTGCTTTCCGGCTGTTCTGAACGGAGATCCGGTGATTCTTGATAAGCTGACCCGGTGCCGCCACCAGCTGGCTGATGGCCATGCCCCGGGGCTGACAGGCCAACCGCTACAGGCTTATGCCTGCACTGGAATCATCAGCGAGCACGAGTCAACGACCTGGTCCGAAGCCCTTGAAAAACTGCGGGCTGGTTTTTATATTCTGGTTCGCGAAGGTTCGGCGGCCAAAAACCTTCATGCCATCATCAGCGGCTTATTGGCAAGTGAATGTCCGATCGACCGATTCCTTTTCTGTACCGACGACAAACATTTAGAAGATATCCATCAGGATGGCCATATCCGCTTTAATATCAAACAGGCGATTGATCTGGGGTTGTGTCCGATCAAGGCGATCAAGATGGCCACCATTAACACCGCCCGGGCTTATGGGCTAAAAAAACTGGGGGCTATCGCACCCGGTTACCAGGCCGATCTGGTGATCCTGACCGATCTGGGCACCATGCAGGTGGAACAGGTCTATCAGCATGGCCGGCTGGTGAACGACCATCGCTGGAAAGCTAAACCTCACCACGAGATTGATTCCCGGCTGCTTAATTCGGTCCATCTTCCGACCCTCAGCCCGGAAAAGCTGCAGTTAGCCATTGGTGTAAAAGATCATGTTATTGAACTTGTCAGCGATCAACTTGAAACCCATCATCTGTTTGAAGCCCTGCCCGGGAAAGACGGCTTTTTTAGCCCCGACGCAAAATATGGCAAGCTTTGCGTCATTGAGCGACATCATTATACTGGTAATATCGGTGTGGCAGCCATCAAGGGCTTTGGGATCCAAAACGGCGCGATTGCCACCACCGTCGCCCATGACTCCCATAATATCATTGTCGTTGGCGATAATGATCCGGATATTCTGCTGGCCGTCCATCATCTCGCGGCCATTGGCGGTGGTTATGTGGTGGTCGGCAACCATCACATCATCGGCTCTGTGCCGCTGGCCCTGGCTGGTCTGATCAGTCTTGAGCCCGGGGCGGTGGTTCAGCAAAAGGTGGCTTCACTGATTTCCAGTGC
>RRZT011461895.1_pt1 | contig 18059 bp, 18 predicted proteins | sample 2165551 | NCBI WGS metagenome assembly RRZT01 (sample SAMN10456910, study PRJNA506462) | wastewater metagenome | biome: wastewater; feature: sludge; material: wastewater sludge; isolation source: wastewater sludge with Escherichia coli K12::gfp cells carrying plasmid... | place: USA: Moscow, Idaho...
ATAAATCATATCTTTTGCAACCGAAGCTGAAAGATTTAGATTAGGTGTTTTTAATACCGAAATATCTTTATTATTAGTATCATTTTTGGGGTCTACTCCGCATCCAACTAAGCTTATTGATAGTAAAATATTAAAAAAATAAAAACCAAAACGCTTTATCATCTTTCCTCCTTAATAGAAAAATAACATGCAACGAAAATTATAAATTTTTATTGAAATTTTTTTATTGAAATTTTTTAGAATTAATTATTATCTGGTTTAAGCCCTTCACATTGTTTTCTATTCGGGTCTAATTCATTATAAAAAAACCGATAACATGACTCCCTTGAAATTAATATTCCTGTATTCAAATTATCTGGCGTTTCATTAAAAACAAATGTAATATTTGTTTTTATATCTGGTAATCCACGCAGATTTTGAACTGCTGTATCAGAAATATTTAAATATTTAATTTTATCAAAACCCATTGCTGGAAGTTCAATTAAACCAGACGGTTTCTTATAAAGCCCCCAATCTTCCCTACATCCATTGCCGTGCAAATCTAAATATTCAAGATTATTTAAATTAGCTATACCAGTCACAGTTTCTTTGAAATTATTTATCATTTCACAATCACCACCGATAAATCCCCAACGATTCCTATCCACAAATTTTTTTAGTTTTTGATTTAAAACAAACTGAAAAGTTTTAAAATAGTCATCTAAAACTTTATCTGTTATTGGACTTGAATTTGGATTATCTCGGTCGACGGAAACATTTAAAGCTTCCAAATTTATTAAACTAGCTAAATATCCAGTATCCGCATCCGTAAATCTTCTTAGTGGATTTTCAGAAATATCAAGATCCTTTATTTGCGTTACATTATTTAATGGAAGCAAAGTAGCAAGATTCATATTTCTCAATACAACTGTATTTAATTTAGCTAGAGCTTTAATTTCTGATAAATTTTGAATTAGATTACCAGAGACATCTAGTGAAGTTAAATTGGGTTGCGTATCAATTATTGTTCTCAAACTAGTTAACAAATTATCGCAAATTGATAATCTATCAAGAATAGGTAATATATTAAGTATTTTTTTTGCATTTATATCATTTAAATTCAACTTATTTAAAGATACATCTTTTAAAATTTTGTATTCTTTAAAAAGATTGTAATCACCAATGCTCGAATTATTAATTTCAAAGGTCTGTACATAATCTTTTGCGCCTTCTAAGAAATTAAAATTATCTAAACTTAAATTTGCTATTGAAATTTTTCTAGTGGTCTTTATTTGGCTTACTATTTCCCGTATCCTAGTATCGTCAGGATATTGCTGACCTGAGAATTTCAAATAATTTTTGTCATTACTATACATGTAAGCCTTCATTGTAAGATTAAAGCGAACTTTAATCTTACTAATCGATGGATTATCAACTACTCCAGTTTTAATATTCTTTGCATTTAAATTAATACTTAAATTGCATGTTAATGGCTTTATTAAATTTGGAAGATTAATATTGATTTGAGGACTATTCTTTGAATATGAAAATATATTTTTACATTCTTGATCTGAATTATCAATTATTTCTATCTTAACATCTGTATCATAATTAGAGTTTACTTGAACAGGAATTCCTGAATATAAATCTAGTTTGTCTTCACTATTCTCAAGTCCAAGCCCCCCCAAATTTGTTGCTTTATAAAAAATATTCTCACTCTTACTTTTTTTGTACAAAGTAAGAGTTTCTTCTTTTGGCAAAACAGTTTGCGGTGGTGCAGTTGTATTTGTGCTTTGGTTTGCGGAATCGTTGTTATTTATTCCTTCTTTTTTACCACAGCTTGATATAATAAAAACTGTACTTAATAAAGTAAATCTAAATACATCTTTCAAATATAGAGACATTTTTATCCTTTCATGTATTACAGAAATACATAATTAAATAATACCTAATCCAATAAATGATAGCAAGAAACCATGTTTTATCCGCATCAATATGCTCCTCCAAAAAAATATTTGTGATAACTAACGAAACAGAATTGAATAATAAAAATAAAAATAACAAAACAATATAAAATTTATTATTTTGTTACAAATATCTTCATTTTCTAATAGAAAATAAAAATACAGACCAAAAATTAAACGCAAATTTCTGCTTCAACTTCAGCTTAAACAGCTTACTGAGCATAGTTTTTACTTCGGGGTCCATCATTCCCGTTACTAGCGGGCGAGCATTGGAGCAGCCTTATTTTGGTCGTTTATAAAGTCAGTACATATTTTATAATAAACATATACAAAGTCAAATGCATTACAGTTTTTATTTTATATAATAATATTAATATGTTATAAAATTTATATTGTATATGTTTTATAAACTTGTACTGTTTGTTTGACAATCGCTTTCTTATAAGTGATTTTTAAATGACTGTCTTTTTTAATGCTTTAAAATGAATGGTTATTAAAATGATTAATAATGAAGATCAATTTGTTAATATCTCAAAAAAAGAACTAGAAGAAATTAAAAAATTATTTAGTGATCTAAATGAATCGCTATATAATATAAATAAAATTAAGGAAAAAATATTTAATTTACTGAACAGTTCTAATTTAAACGTTGTAAACCCTTCAGAAGTACAAAGAAAAAAGATTCGTGGCGGTGGAAAAATTATTTTAATGAATGGTGAATTTAGAAAAGTTTTTGGTGTACTTTTAAAGGCTATTAATAATAAATATAACAACAATGTCTACTTTTTTACACAGAACGAATTTGAAATTTTATCAAATAAGAGTAAAACTGAATTACTAAATGACAATAGAAATATAATTTGGGAGCATAAGAACTATCATTTAAAAAAGAGAAATAAAAATAATAATTTAAAGAAATTTAAAAAATATAGTTTCATTTCTAATACAAAATTTAGAAATCGTGTAATAAAAAAAATTGAACTAGTAAAAGAATATATAAAAGAGTATTCACTTAATAAAAACAAAATTCCTGAATTAACTTTTATCTTAAAATATGAAAAAAAATTCCCATATTGCGAAACCAAGAACCAATATTTGCCGATACCAAAAGACATAAAAAATTTTGTTTTTACAGAAAAAGAGAAAATAAAATTTTATAAAAATAATGCAACTCTAAACTGGACAAGACTAGAGCTATTTTTCATGAATCTTTCAAACTATTTTGAAAATAATAATGAAAAAAAAGGAATACCATGCATTTCTGATAACCTAGCAATCAAAATTCTAAAAAGTAATGTCAATTTAAAAAATGAGCGTTTAAATAAACTAGAATCAATTCTTAATGAAATTTTGATGCTAAAAGATATAAATATCTCTAATTTTTTGTATGACTTTTCAATTTTATTAAATTTTAATGATTTAACAAGAGAAGATTATTTTGCATTATCAAAAATACTTAAAATTCCTATTTATAATATTTACAATGATGTAATCTCAAATATGATCAAAGATCGTCACAATTCATATTTGATTAAATAACTTTTTTTTCTCTCATAATATTTTGTAAATTTAATTTTTCTATTATTCTCACAATCCAATAAGTACATACGTGATAATTTATATTCATATTCTATGCAATTAAATATTTTAGTAATTTCTTTCATTACATATTTTAATTCATTTTCAAATTTATCTTGCACTTGTTTTTCTCTAAAAAAATCATCTCCTAACAGACCAAGACCTTCTGTATATATATTATTGCCATTTAGTATAGAAATTCCTTTACAAAATCCTTTTTCTTGCATAGCTCTACTATAATTATAACTTTCTTCATTAAGATTAACAACATCCGACTGCCTAAAATGCTCATATCCATTAGCAAATTTAAATCTATTCATATGAGGATTTTTAGTTTTAAGAGTAGCCATAGAAGAGCAAAAATCAGGATCAGAATTCAAAAAAATAGATAAACCTGATGATTTGTAAATTCTTGCTGCAGATCTGTATAATGCTTGGTCAGGTAATATTGATGTTATTTCTTGATATTTTCTTGCATATTGTGCAATAAATTTACTAATAAAACAATTATTTATAATTTTTGGTTCATTTGTTAATATTTTATTTTCTAATAAATTCATTTAAATACTCCCAATGCGGCAATTCTTCAAGACCAATATCAAAAGAATAATATAGCATACAAAACCCATGTAACTGTTTTTTTATATGATAATGTTTTAGATTTATATCATATTCTTTTCTAATTTTTTCTTCTAATTCAAATGACTGATCTTTTAAAGGATCATAATCACACGATATAATCAAAATATTTTTAATTTCATTTAATGACTTCAAATCAATTTCTATCTTTTGATCTCGAAAATATAAATTCATATAGTAATCAAAAGATCTCTTATCTAGGAAAAATCCTTTACTATAAGCTTGAAAAGAATCGCTTGTTGAATTTGTGTTTATTGCTGGAGAATCTAAAATCAATCCTTTTATTTTATCTTTTATTCTTATGAACTTTAATGAATGCAATGCTAACATAGCTCCAGCACTGCACCCCATTAAATAAAATGAATCATACTTATTTTCTGATTCTAAAATATGATTGATTAAATATAAAATATTATTATGAGCTTCGGGATATAAATATTCGGGAGCTTTTTTATAATCTAAGGAATAAACATCAACCCCTATTTTGTAACACAATTCTGAAACAAAATAATCTACATGTTCTAGATCGCCAAAAACAAAACCACCTCCATGGATATAAATTACACAATTTTTAGAAATATTTTCGCTTTTATATAATCGCATTTTAAGATCATTAATAAAAATATCTTCCGTTTTATTAATAAATTTTTCAAATCTTCTATTTTTATAAAAATTATCTACAAAATCTCTAATTTCATTAGGTTTTTTTGGTTTTATTTTGTCTTTTAAACTAAAAAAGTAATCATTTATTTTACTCGAGTAAGGATCTAATGTAGTAATCATATTTTTTCACTTCTTCTTATCGTACAAAATTAGTATTTAATATTATAAATAGGACTTGTTATTTCAACTCTATTGTCAGATCAAGTTAAAACTATTTCATGTTATATCTATTTTTAAACCTAAATCACTATCTGAATAATCTAATAACATTCTATTTTTAGACTTATCAATTATTTTTGGCTCTGACCATTTTTTTTTATATTTTTTTCTCTGTATAAAACAAATGTAATGTTCATTAGCAAATTCTATATAATATTTTATTATCTCGCCTGAAGATTTTTTTATTAAAGCCCCAGTTCTGAATAAATCAAGCTCAATCAAAGTCCACGCCATTTTTGATTAACCTCATTTAAAAAAACCAGCTATTAATTGTATAACTGGTCTAAAAAGTTGCTATGTCTTCTTTCTTTTCAAGATGATCTTTATTTTTGATAATTGGTTTTATTTCATTTGTGTTTACTTGTAGATCAGGGTATTTTTCTTTTAAAAAATCCATACCTGCAAGCATTAACATTCTAGCTCTTCTTGCAAATTCTTTTTTACCAGAAGGAAACACAACATGATTTGGTAATTTAAATGGTAATTTATTTGTCCCATTTAATATATTAAAAAGTTCGTCATTATCGTTTTCTTGGGAAATAGTTATCAATAATTTATTGTTATTTTTTTCATTCTTCATTTTTATAATCTTCCTGACTTTAGATAAGAATTACCTAGATCGAGCCCAACAGGATTTTCAAATCCTGAAACTGCACGAACTAATCCACCAACACAGGAAAAAGAAGGATCTTCAAAATAAATATTTTTCTCGTCTAAATCTGATAGTTTATGAACAATTAATCCTTTTTGTTCTATATTTTCTTTTAGTACTTTATAAAATAAGTCATCTTTCGATCCTCCTCCTGAAAGCACGATAACTTTAACTCTGTCCCGATATTTAGTGAATTTATTAATTGCTTGACCTACAAGGGAGTCGATATATTCTTCTGCACATTTTTCTTTAATATCATTAATATCAATTCTTATACCATTCATGCCACCAATTTCTGGAATACTTCCTTCTATCCAAGCTTTCTCCGCTTCCGCAGTAGAAATTGTTATTCCATTCCCGTATTTTTTTGATAAAACTCTTTCTAATATAGAGACAGCGCCTGCTATTCCTTCAGTGTTAAAAAATGCGTCTGGACGAACAATGCGATCAATGAAAACCGCTTGTTGAAAATCTCCATACCCCAATTGCCATATTGCAAATGATTTATATTTTGCTGGCATAGCATTAAATACGCTTGCTAATTCAGAATATACTTGAGGCTGTTGAGCAAAATTAATTTTACAAATTTTCCATTCTTCATTTTTTGAATTATTTTTAAATTTTATTTCTGACACTGTGCCCTTTAAAAGAGACAACATTTCACTACTTAAATTTGTTTTTCCAGCCCCTTCTCGAATTTGATCAATCCAATTAATAGGAGCAGAAAATGCTGCAGAGATATTGTGTTCTCCTTCTTTAAATGTATGTGCTATTAATGCTTTTGTTAGAATTTGATATTCTTTACTTTTGAAAGTACCTCCAAAAGTACGCTGACTTTTTGGGTTTCTTAATCTTGCGTCATTCCCAACTAAATATTCTTGGCCATTGTGCTCAATAATAATTGAATCTTCAGACATACAATCAAGTTCATGAGGAACTGTTGTTATGTAGGATGGTAGCATTTTTTTAATCATGATTAAACCTCCAATTCATTTTAAACTAAATTAAAATCAATCGAAAACTATTTTCGATTGATTTAATGTTAACTTAGAATAAACTTAGAATCAATTTTAAATATATTTAAAATTGATTCTAAGTTAACATTAAATTGACATATCTAAAGTAAAATATTTTACTTTAGATATGCGATATTTTTAAGCAATATTTGGCTTGATTTTTAACTAATGAACCATAGTTAGTATACTATTTATATTCTTGAAGCCTTTTTCCAGTATTATGGTCAATCTGTTTGAATAAATCATCTATAATATTAAATAACGTTTCAATTTCGGAAGTAAAATTTTTTTTAAAATACTCTTCGACGGTAGATAAATTACAATCTCTTGCACATTGTTCAAAATTTCCATGCAATATCGTGTTTCTAACATTAACAATTTTTTTAAAATATTCTTTATCTTCTGTTTTTAAAACTAATATATTCTTTGAAATAGCTCTTTCCAAAAGATTATATAAAGTGTCTTTTTCTGTGGCTTTAACTTCTGGCAATATCCGCAGAAATCTTTCAAGACATAAAATTGTTAAAGAAGCTTCAGCAAAAAGTAAAAACCCTTCTTGCGTGTCACCTTCTTTAAACGATTTGTTATGTTTTCTGAGCAAAAAAAGTTCTCTAACAATGTGTTGCAGATCTTTATATTTTTCTTTGAACATTTTACACCTTATTACTTCCACAAAACATTGTTAAAATCCCATTTTTGCCTAATTCAGCTCTATGAAACCATAACTGTGATACCAAGCTGTTTTATTAGCTAGCGTGTGAATTTTCTTTATTTAATTTCTTTTTAAATTTGCAAAATCCAGCCGTTTGGCGAAGTTCCTTTTCGTATCTTTCTAGACCAATTTTTAAGGCTCTCTCTTTTTCTTTATTTGCAATATGGGGATTTAGTCCAACTAGAAATTTTTCTACATCTTCAGAAATGCCTTTTATAGGATCTTTTTGAATCTTTTTTTCAGATAATTTTTTTTCTATACTAGAAATTTTATTACTAGTATTACTTGTATTTAAATTACTTAAATTGCTATCTACTAAAGAGCTTTTCGTCTTACTCTCCGTTGGTAAACTTTTGGCAAGATCCACATTCTGCCCTGAAAATTCCACATTCTGCCCTGAAAATTCCACATTCTGCCCTGAATTAGGGGGTGAATCTCCCACATTTTGCCCTGAAAATTCCACATTCTGCCCTGAGTCTTCCACATTCTGCCCTGAGTCCATTTTATTAAATAATATCGATATGTTACTTTTTGAGACTTTTATTGATCCGTAAATTGAACTTACTTTTTCGCACGAATTTAAAAAACGGGAAGGCATTTTTTTAAATTCTTCTTCTGCTCCTGAAATTGCTAATATTGCATTCAAATTGAAGCACTTATCCCACTTTATTGTGTAATCCGCTTCTCCAATCTGCAAAACAAATGGCTTATAAAAATCTAGTAAAGCAGCTAATCTTGCTGATGTTGGATCGAGATTTAGATTATATTTGAAAAACGAACCCTTAGCTTTAGTTCCTTTTTTTGTTTTTATTATGTGCAAATTAAATATACGTTCAAAAGCACTACCTGAAAAATTAATGAAGATTTTTCTACATATATCCATAAGTCTACCAGTTCTTTTTCCACCTTTTTTTGTATTTAAATCATCAGCTTTTTCTGGTACTTCATTTTTTTTGATTGCCTCAGAATATAAATCTCTAAGAGCCTGTGTGCTATCTGCGCCATGTGAATAAACTGTAAAAAGTCTTTGTGAAGGTAGTATAATTCCTTCATTATCGGAAGAAAAAAGCTCAACCTTTGATAGCAATAAAATTTGTGTTAGAGTACGTAAATTGTGTTTGCCATCAGCTTTGTGCTTACCGTTACATATATTTACAATTTCAATTAAGCTTCTCAGTGTCATTTCTTCTTTGTTGCCGCTTGTTAAACGCTCTCTAAACGCATCATAACATTTTACTAAGATTTCAACCGAAGATTTTTTTAAAGGTGCGCCCTTAGCTCTTACAATTTGTCCACTAAGTAACTGCATTTCTCTTTCAATTAAATTATTATTTAATTCAACTCCGTGTAGAATATCAGAAAATTTTGCGCCAGATTTCTCAACATTTACAAGGGAAACTCTTTTATAATTTCCCTGTGAGTTAAACGTTAATTCACAGTCTATATTTGATTGAGAGAGTAAAAAAACAGCGAGTAGTTCTGGGGGAAGACCGCCAATTATTTTATGATTTTCTTTTTCAAAGTCATGCTTATTTTGTGGGATTTCTTTGATTTTATCAAAATTATCGGGGCTTCTTTTTAGATTATAAAATCTATAGGGTAATGCGTTTTTTTGTTGTGTCATTATTGCAAATCTTTCCTTGTTTGCGAATATTTATGACACACAATAATCTTACATACCTTGTAAAATTATCTTATACATGCTATCCTCTCCTTGCGAGGGGGGGGCTAACATGATTGTGTGTCCCTTTTTTTGTGCTTAAAATCCTTTTTTCATAAATTCCTTCCAAAAATTTGAAAAAAAATTACTCCATGATATCCTAATTAAGGTTACCATCAAATATGGAGAAGTCAACATATGCCAGAAATAGACACAAATTTTACAAACATTCGCTTAAAATTTGCGCATGTAATGAAAACAGAGCGTGAAAAAATGGGGCTAGGTGTAAAGGAATTTGGCAAAATGATGGGATTTAAAGATCACCATATGCAAATTAAATACGAAAAAGCACAAGTTAAAATAATACCAATTGATACTTTTGTAAAGTTCTCAGAAATTGTTAGAATTCCCTATCAGGATATAATTGCAAAATGTTACTTTGATTTAAATTTTACATCAGAAGATACTGCAAAAAAAAGAGAAGAATTTTTTTCAATGGTTGATAAAAAATATTTTGAAAATATTATTGAACCAAATGAAACATTTGGAACTACAATAAAAAAATCAAATGAATTGGTAAAAATGGCTCACTTTATTTCAAAACTTCCAGAACATAAGAAATTAAATTTATATGAAGATATTTTGAATGAGGTTTATTCTGCTAGTAATACTACTGAGGAAGAAAAAAAAGAAATTGAAAAAGATTTGAATGTTATTTATGAAGATATGATTCAATTAATACAAAAAAGAATTAAGTCTTTTTAATCATGTCTAGTCTAAATGGAAATAAAAGTTTTCTATATTTATCAAGCATAACTCACAAAAAATATTTTGTTTTAATTGCCTGTGTATTATTTGTTTTCGATTGAGGGTGAGATAAAGCAAATTTGATTCGCAAAATAAAGTTAAAATCACACCCACCTTTGCGGTTATGGTGCGCAATATAAACAGGTAACGCTCCTCCGCCGCTGGGCGGTAAAATAATTTTGTTAAAATGGACATTTTATCTCAAATATTCTTACTGTTCTGCTATTATTTTAATCGTATAGGCTTGTTTTACTCTTGTGGCTACTAAAGGCATAAGGCTAATTATAAATTTTTTCTATATCTATATTTTTATTTTATTCAAATATTATTGGAGAAGAAATACAATAACTAAGATTTTTTACCAACTTCTTTCCCCATCTATTTCATATGCGCTTGACTCGCTAAAACAATTTTCCATGTCTGCAGTATCACAAATCTCCTGCAATAATTCTTCCATAGTTTCATCAAGATCTTTATCAGATTTATAGGGTATTTTTAAAATAAAGGTTCTCTCATCTTGTTTTTTATAGTCATAATTTCTTAGAACAAATGACTGAATTTCTTTTAAAACTTTACCCTTCATACGAACAAATTTACTGTTATTTTCAATAGATAAATTAAGCTCTATTTGCGCAACCTTAGCACCTTTTTTCTCTTTAGATTTTTTGTACTCTTCTATTTTCTTAAGCTCTTTTTGTTTTTCTAATTTTTGTAAAGCAATAGCTTCATTTCTTTTCTCTTCATCAATTTTTTTCTTTTTTTCTTGTGCTTTTTTAGACTTCTCAAGAAAATTTTTAAATTCATTTGTATTCTCATAAGGAACTACATCACGTTTAAACCAAAAATGTGCTGGTGCATAATATTTATCATAAACAACAAAGTTAGGCGTTCCTAAAAACTTTTTAATTGCGCCCGTGTTCCATCCCCTTTCTTCTAAGAGTTCCTGTTTTTCAAAAACATGCTTGCGAATGCGCCAATATTCATCATCACTGCCATCACAAAAATCCCAGTTGTGATGTAATCTGATATTTTTTACACGGGAATATTCTTCATAAACTCCATCTTCTGTTTTTTGATATGCCGCATCTGCTTCAACTTCTCTATCAAATTCATCCAATGGTTCATCATCCGTAATTTCAGCATAATGAGTTTTTTCTTGAATTGGTGCAGGTAGATCTTTAGTTTCCTCTATATTTAGGCCTTTTAAGCCCGCAGCTGCTACCAGACGTCATTTCTCTTAATTGACTAAGATTGTTATACTTTTAAGCCGTTCTAATCAGAAATTAATTCTTTTGTTGATTAGTAAGGCAAAATTAATTCTTTTTCAGAGAAAAAATCAGATACTGTTTTTAATTCTTCCACAATTTGGGCAATTGTTTTTTCTATGTCATTAATATCTATTTGTTTCTTTATTGTTGTGGAATAAATTGCACTTTTATGAGCATATTCTCCTCTAAAATTAGATAACTTTTCAAAGTTACTTAAAAGAGTAACAGGTACCTTTGGATACCCTAAAGGTGAAAGTAATTTAGAGATATGTTCTTTTCTAATACCATGATTGTCTCTTATTATATTCTGCTTATAAAAATTTACTGTATCTTCAATAACTCGAATTGGATCAAATGATTCACAATATTTAGGGCTTTTTATAAAACTTTCTCTATCTATTGGATAATGATGACATAAACTAACAAGTATTTCATTAGAAATTTTATACTCTTTAAAATATTTCAGTGAAATATCTACACATATTTCACATATTTCTTCGATAAAAAATTCAAATTCTGAATGAGAAAAAACTATATAGGTTTTTTGCATCAACTTTTGCTTATCATCATATTCTCCATATATATCTTTTACTATTCCTAAATTGCTATATAAACTTTTTATATTATTTTTCATTGATTCATATTTATTGCTGATCTCAAGATAGGGATTAATTTTATTCATCTCACAATTCACCTAAAAAATCTCTATGTATGTTTGATTTTTCATCGATTAAATTAAGAGATTTTAACTGTGTTCCCCATTTGGATAACCTTGTTTTTAAAGCATTTGTTGTATTTGTGGATCTTTCTAATGTTGAAAGAAATTCTTGATCAGATGAACATAAATTTTTAAACTTAGTTTGAACTTCGTCTTTGTTTTTTATAATTTCATCTTTTTTATCAATTAATATAGAAAAATAATAAATCATAACATCAAATATTGATTTATTTAACTGAGATTCATAATAATTTCCATTCCATTTTCGAAATGAATCTTTATCAAAAATGCTTCTAGTTAAATCAATAGCTGAGATAATGGAATTAGAGACTCTTTTTATTTCATTTTCTTTTTGAGGCCAAACTTTATTCAGATACTCGCAGGTATTATCAAGAAAGCCCTTCATACTCCCATTGTATTCGCCAAGCTTAAATTGCATGCCTATTGCTCTAACAAATAATTCAACATCTCTCATTCTAGGATCAGGTTTTTCTTTATTAAAAATTTTCATAAAATCTTTATTATCACTTGTAAAAGATTCAGCAAATTTAACAAACTCTCCCTTTGCTAGAGATTGACGCAGTTCTTGTGGAGATAAAGGAAGGCTTCCACTATTTATCCTATGAAATAAAAGAAATAAAAAATCATCATTAATCCAATTTTTTATAATTACTGTTCGGATTGTTTGGTTTTGAAATGAATTTAAAATTACTTGTAATGACGAATCAGACTTTAATGACTCATAAGTTTTATTATTTAAATTTTTTCTAATGCTTAGATTTTCAAGTTTAAGTCTTTCTCCAAAATTTGTAAGTTTGCCTTCACTTTCGACTTCTATATTATAAAATTGGCATAATGTTAATAATCTTTGTTTTCCATCTACAACAATATAATTACCTTTATTATCTTTTTGTTCAGCTAAAACTATTTGTGGAATTGGAAAGCCAAGTATTAAAGATTCAATAAATCTACTTTTTAATTTTGAATTCCAAGCATCTCTTCTTTGAAAGAGAGGATCAAGTTTAATATTTCCTTTAGAAATTTGGTTTACAATTGTCTCGGTTGTCCAATCTGTTGGAAATACAACAGCATTTGAATAATCATAGTCCGTAATATTTTCTATTTCATCTTCTTCTTCAAAGCCATTAATTATTTCATCTTCAAAATCGATATTTTCAGCCATATTTTTTACCTTTAAAAGGATTTTTCGTTTAATAAAGAATCTTTCTATTAGCAATAAAAATACTAATTAAAGAATGTCAAATATTAACTTGTAAAGTTCGTACTTGTCAAGTAGGGTGTGAACTCAAAGGAGATTTGGAAAAAAATGTTTCACAATTCTTTAAAGTCAAAAACGTAAACAACTCAAAAGTTCGCACTCTATGAATTCTGCGAACTTTTTTACACGCTAAGGATTGCAAATAGATGAAGCAAAAATGGACAACTCAAGAATTAGAAGAGCTGTACACACTTTTACCTGAAGAAATTGCACTTTTAAAAGATATTCGAGAAAAGACTTCACCTCCTTTTGCTGTTCTTCTTGCTTTTTATAGAAATGAAAAACGTTTTCCTAAATCAATGAACGAAATTCCTAAACCAATTGCAGAATATATTTGCGCTCAACTTGGATCTAGCAAAAAAGAAAAACTTATTTATGAATATAATCTAGAAGAAAAAACAGCTTCAAGACATAGAAGATTAATCAGGGAGTTTTTCTCATTTAGAGAACCAACTAATGAAGACAAAAAGTTACTAGAGCAATGGCTTATTCATGAAAAACTTCATCTTGATCATCGTTATGAATCTCTAGAAGAGGCATCTATTTCTTGGTTTCACAATCAAAAGATAGAAATTCCAGCAGAAAATCAGCTTGAAAGAATTATTCGTTCATCCTTAAATATTTGGGAAAATAATTTATTTGACTTAATTTTTAAAAATATCAATGAAGAATGCAAAATAGAAATTAATAATATTTTAAATTTACCAGAAGAAAAAATAATAGAAGTTTTGCAATCAGGCATTGTGAAAAAGAAATGTCAAAAAAGTGGATTTGCTCTCATAAAAGATGATCCTGGACGTATAGGAATCGAAAGTTTAATAAGTGAAATTGAAAAGTTTGATCTTATCAAAAAAGTTAATTTTAAAGAAGAAAATTTTAAAAAATTAAGTCAAAAAGTATTAAAAAAATATAAACAAAGAATTTCTCCACATTCAGCTTATGATTTCAAACGACATCCAGATAAAATAAAATACCCTCTCATGTCAATGCTTTGTTTTATTAGAAATGCAGAGGTTACTGATTCGATTACAGATCTACTTATTCAATTAATCCATAAGATAACTTCTGGCTCTGAAAGAAAAGTAGAAAAAGAACTAGTTGCTGAATTCAAGAAAAAAGTTTCCGGAAAAGATGAAATTTTATATAAAATTTCACAGTCATCTCTCGATTCTCCAACAGAACCAGTGGAAGAAGTTATTTTCCCCATTGTTAGTAAAAGTATTTTAGAAGAAATTGTAAAACAATACAAAGAAAAAGGAACGACATATCATGAAAAAGTTCATTATGTAATTAGAAATTCATATAAAGGTCACTATAGAAAAATGGTACCCATGATTTTTAAACGCTTTGAATTTAGGTCTAATAATGATATTCACAAGCCTATCATTGATGGAATTAATCTTCTAAAAAATCACATTGATGAAAAAAATAGATATTTTACTCTTGAAGAAGAAAGTAAAATTGATTCTATTTTAAAAAAAAGTTTACGTCAAATTATAGTTGAAGTAGATGAAAATGGAAAAGAAAGAATAAATAGAATTAGTTTTGAAATTTGCCTTCTCCAAGCTCTCCGTGAGGGGCTAAGGTGTCGTGAAATTTGGGTTGTAGGAGCAAACAGATACAGGAATCCTGATGAGGATCTACCAAATGATTTTGATGAACTTAGAGATGAATATTATGAAAAATTAAAATTACCAAAAAACTGTAAAGATTTTATTAATAATACTAAGCAAGAAATGGAAAAAGAACTTCGAATTTTAAATAAAAATATGCCAAAAAATAAAAAAGTTAAATTACTTGAAAAAAATAATGGATGGATTTGCCTTTCACCACTTGAAGAACAAGATGAGCCAAAAAATTTAAAATTAATTCAAAATGAAATTTTTAAACGATGGAAACAAACTAGTTTACTTGATGTTTTAAAGGAAACAGACTTAAGAGTTAATTTTACAGATGATTTTAAAACAACTGGTACTCAACAATATTTAGAAAAAAGTATCTTACAACGACGTCTACTTTCATGTTTATTTTCTATGGGCACAAACACTGGATGATCAAGAGTCAGTAGCCTTATCCCAGGAGAACAGCATCATGAACTTATCCATGTTAAAAAAACATATCTTACAAAAGAACAGATGCGCGAAGCTATTGCTAAGGTGAATAATGCAACCTTTGCTATTCGATTAGAAAAAATATGGGGTGATGTTACTGTATCAGTAGCCTCTGATTCAAAAAAGTTTGGAGCCTGGGCACAAAATTTAATGGTTGAACATCATATTCGTTATGGTGGACGTGGTGTTATGATTTATTGGCATGTTGAAAAAAATTCTGCGTGTATTTATTCTCAATTAAAGTCCTGTTCATCCTCTGAAGTTTCAGCGATGATAGAGGGAGTTTTAAGACACTGTACTGATATGCAAGTTGAAAAACAATTTGTAGATTCACATGGACAAAGTGAAGTTGCATTTGGGTTTACTCATCTTCTTGGATTTCAGTTAATGCCTCGTTTAAAAAGAATTCATGTGCAAAAACTATATTTACCAAATAATGAAATGAAAAGTGAATTAGGTAACTTAACTCCAATTTTAACAAGACAAATCAATTGGGATCTTATTGAACAACAATATGATCAGATGGTTAAATATGCCACAGCTTTACGTTTAGGTACTGCTGAAACAGAATCTATTCTAAAAAGATTTACAAGAAATGGAATTAAACATCCTACATATCTTGCATTAGCAGAACTTGGGAAAGCAATTAAAACTATTTTTTTATGTCGATATTTAAATTCTGAAGAACTTAGACAAGAAATCCATGCGGGTCTTAATGTTGTTGAGCGTTGGAATAGTGTAAATGGATTTATATTCTATGGAAAAAATAGTGAATTTTCATCAAATCGTTTGGAAGAGCAAGAACTCTCCGTTTTAGCACTTCATTTACTTCAATCTTCCTTAGTTTATATAAACACATTAATGATTCAAGACGTTTTATCTGAAAGCTATTGGTTTAGTTTAATGCAAAAGGATGATTTTAGAGCAATTACACCTTTACTCCACAAGCATATTAACCCGTATGGTAAATTCACTTTAGATATGAATTTAAGAATTCCATTAAAAGATAGTATATTTGCGTAATCTGAGGAGAAAAAATGACTAATATTAAAAGAACTCCTGCTTCTAAAAAAGCAAAAGAAATCGCAAAAATTTTAAAACCAGAATTACCAAACTATTTTTATTTAAAAGATATTTTTAAAATTCTTAGAAAAGAACTTGAAATAAAAGTAGAGAAAAAAAGTAAAAAGCTTCCTTATGTTCCAAACGAGGAAGAGCTTAGAAGTTTTTATAAGTCTGTCTGGGATTCAAAAAATTTTCAGGATATGATTATAATTAAAACTCTTCTATACACTGGTGCAAGAGTATCTGAACTGACTAATATAAAAATAGATGATGTCGACTTTGACAAGTGCCAAATTAAAATTAAAGAGGGTAAGGGAAATAAAGATCGTATTGTTCCATTTCCTAATCAGTTTAAAGAAGTTTTGAGAGGGCAAGTTCAGACTAACAAGCAAAAAAATGCTATATACCTTTTTGAATCATCTTGGCATAAAAAATATACATCTCGTGGAATTCAAAAAATGTTTAAAAAATACGTCATTGCAGCTAATATATCTGGCATTTTAACTCCACATAAAATGCGACATTATTTGTTTCGCTGGCTAAAATCTCAAGGTATTGATGATGCTTTAATTCAGCCTTATTCTGGACATGAATCTAGACAATCATTGGAAATATACTCAAGACTATCAATTCAGGAAGCTCAAACTGCATATGAAGACAAAATTAAAAAATTCCCTGTATAATCAGGCATAAATTGAGAAATGACGGCTGGTAACAGCTGCGGGCTCAAAAGGCCTAAATCTAGAACGGTAAATTTTGGGAATCCGTTCACTTCTTTTGTTCTATGAAAAAAGAAGCGATTATTTTTTAACTTTTGATTTTGAAAAGGATTTTAAAGAAATGGTTAATATAAAAAAGGATACGAATATTATAGTATATAACATAACCTTTAAAGATATAGATAAACTAGAAGCTATTTTTGTTACGGGAGAAAAAAATAAAAATATAAGTAGCGAGAAAGATAAGGAGGGAATATTTAAAAAATTTATTAAAAATTTTATCCTAAAATATAAAATGTTATTCATTTTCTAAATGACAAACCATAGAAAGTGAGAAACCTTTTGATTCTTTTTCATCTGAAATAATTATATTTGCTGCTGAATTTGCAGGGGTAACACCATTAACGGCAGCACAAATCGAAGCTGATGAATGTGTGTATTTATCACCTTCTTTAGAGCATGATATTATTCTCTTCATTGCAATTGCTTTACTGGAATTTTGATTTATAGGAGCGGTATAATTACAAACAAATCCATCTTTTCCTAATTGCTTATCAAATTTTCCTGCTTTAGTATCTATATCTAATTTATTTTCTTTCCCTGTTTCTAAATCTATAATTTGTACGCTCCAAACTATTTTAGGTGTCTTATTTGAAGCCATTGCCATAAATGGAGTTAAAGAAATTCCTAAAATTAGGGAGAATAATTTCATGTGAAATCCTTTCATAATAAATTATTTTCTACAGAGAATTAAAATATATACTCTGTTTTGTTTTTACATTTACCTTTCAAGAAAAAATATAATGTTCTTAAGTTCCGATAATGTCAAGCGTATTAGACATAATAGCTAAATTTAATTAAAGCTATCACATAATTAATGACCCTTAATTAAAAAATAGATTATTAATGATTTTTGCTTAAAAGAAGTTCTTTTAATTGAGGCACTAAAAAAGTTTTTCCATTAAAATCGCTTTTTTTAGGTTGAAGGATTAAATGAAGAACTTTTTCGC
>RRZT011207680.1_pt1 | contig 18056 bp, 14 predicted proteins | sample 2165551 | NCBI WGS metagenome assembly RRZT01 (sample SAMN10456910, study PRJNA506462) | wastewater metagenome | biome: wastewater; feature: sludge; material: wastewater sludge; isolation source: wastewater sludge with Escherichia coli K12::gfp cells carrying plasmid... | place: USA: Moscow, Idaho...
GTACTCGAAATTTCGTCCGCACAACGGTGAGCGCTTCATGTTGATGCCCGGACCGAGGATCACCGACAGGTTGCAGGCACGAGCCTCTTGGGCCAGCGCCTGCCCGATGCGGTGCAGCAACTCGGGATTCCAGGCCGAGGCGATCGCCGAGGCCGTCGGGAAACACGTCGCCGGAAGCGAGCTGCCCAAGCCGACGTGGTCGCCGCCGCCGGGCGGCTGGGCCCGCAAGCCATGGGGTCCGTCGGACACCATGATCGCCGGGATACCGAGCCGCTCGACCGGCTGAGTGAACCAGAAGCCCGAGCCACTGACCAGACTCGCCTTCTCGGCGAGCGTGAGCTCGCCGAGAAGGCGGGGGATGTCGAGTCCGACAGCCACCTACTATCTGACCTTCTTGATCGGGAAGATGACCGCGGCTCCGAGTAAGGCTGCGGCTCCGGCGACATACAGGGGTAGGCCGAAGTTCGGGTAGGTGCCGACGTAGACCAGAATGCCGGCGATCATCGGGGCAAAGGTCTGCGGGATCGCGTTGGCGATGTTGAACACACCCAGGTCCTTGCCCGAATCATCCGGGTTCGGCAGCACATCGACCACCAGCGCCAGGTCGACCCCGACATAGACACCGTAGGCGGCACCCATCACAGCCTCCAGGATGTAGTACTGCGAGACCGAGCCGATATGCACCAACGCCACCGTGCAGATCGCGAACGCTGCCGTCGAGGTCCACACGAAGATCTTCCGCTTGCCGAGCTTGTCCGACAGCTTCCCAGCCGCCCAGGCGGTCGCGACCAACGCGATCGTGTAGATCAACACGCTGGTTGAGATCACACTCGCGACCTGAGTCTCCGGCACCTCCAGGTGGATCTGGATGTAGAAGAACCGGAACGTGGTGAACACGAAACTGGCAAAGGTGATCAAGAACCGTGACCACCACGCCAACGCATAGTCCGGATACTTCGTCGGCGACACCCAGAACGTCTGCACCGTCTCCGCGAAGCTCATCTTCGGCGGCTTCACCGGCAACACCTTGTCCGGCAGGATCACCGCGAAGATCACCATCACCACGATCGCCAGCAGCGACGGGCCGACGAACATCACCAACATGTTCGTCTGGAACCACTCCGCCACATAGGTGCCGCCCAGGATGCCCACGTTCTGCGCGATGCCCAACGCCGCGGTGATGCTGCCACGCTGGAACTTCGGCACCTGATCAGCGATCGTGGCGATGAACGGCGCCAGCGTCATGTTCGCGCCCAACTGCGCCAACGCCCAGCCGACCGTCGCTGTCGCCAAGTTCGGCGCCAACGCCATGATCACGAACGCGACCGTCATGATGACCGTGCCCAGGACGATCCAGATCCGCCGCCGACCCCACTTCGACGTGGTCCGGTCCGACACTTTGCCGAACACCACGTTCGCCACCGTCGCGAAGAACGCGCCGACACCACCGAGCACCGCCGCCGCTGCGATCGCGCCGTCCTCCGGGATCGAGCCCCGATGCACCAGATCGTTGATCTTCAATCCGATGCCGACAATCGCCGGCCCCAGCAACGCGATGAAGAAGAACAGCTGGGCCGCGATCAACCAGCCCACATATTTGCCCGGCGCCTTCTCCGTCGGCTCACTGAACCAGTGATGCTCATGCGGATTCGTGATCGTCCCCGATCCGGATCCGTCCCCTGGGACGCTGCTCCCTGAGCTACTCATCCGACCAACCTCCTTTGGGTGGTTCTCAAGCTATTTTTAAGTGACCCGAGTCAGTGAACCGCATCAGGCCTCTCGCATAGGCTGCTGCTCTCAGGAACAGTTGTCAATCGACAGGCGGGGGGATTCCGAAAATGGAAGACTCTGAGACCCGCAGCAGCCGGGCTGCAGCTCCCCCGGCACCGGCACCGGCACTGACACCGAGCAAGGTGCCGGCACGCAAGGTGACGGCCAAGGATGTCGCGCGTGCGGCTGGTGTATCAGCGACGACCGTGAGCTACGTGCTGAACAACCGGGCACACCAATCCATCCCCGAAAGCACTCGTCGTCGAGTGCTGGAGGCCGCAGGACGGCTCGGCTACGCCCCGTCGGCCGCCGCCCGTGCGCTCGCGACCGGCCGGAGCAACCTGGTGCTCGGGCTGGTCACCGACTGGCCGGTCGGCGACAACATGGGGCAGCTCTTTCGTCGGCTCACGGCGTCCTTCGCCGCGCGCGGCCACCCCTTCGTGACACACACCACCGGCCCCGGCGAGCACGGCGCCGGCACCGAGCTGTTGTGGCGATCGATCACCCCAGCCGCAGTGGTCGTGTTCGATGACATCGACGACGCCCAGCTCGCGACGATGCAGGCAGCCGGTATCCAGGTGACCGTCCTCGCGTTCACGGCAAGTGGCAACGGCCGGGGTGAGCTGGAGCGTATCGATCGAGAGGTGGGGCGACTCCAGGTCCAGCACTTGATCGCTCGCGGACACCGCCAGTTGGGCTATGCCTGGCCGGACGACCCTCGGCTGGAGGCCTTTGCCCGGCCCCGGCTGGCCGGAGCCCAGGACGCCTGTCGGGAGGCAGGTCTGCCCGCGCCCGATGTCCGGACCGTCGGGGTCCGCGGAGACGATGCACAAGGGGCGATCGCCGCTTGGCGCGAGACCGCCCCAGCCGTGACCGGCGTCTGCGCCTACAACGACGCCACGGCATTCGCCATCCTGCGGGGGATGCGGCGGCTCGAGCTGTCGGCGCCTCACGATCTCGCGATCATCGGGGTCGATGACATGCCCACCTCGGCACTGGCCGAGCCGCCGCTGACCACGGTGAACTATGACCGCAGCGAGATGGCCGACCGGCTGGCGGAAGCTGTCGATTCCGCCATCACTATCGGCAGCTACACCTCGGCGGTGTTCGACGGCCTGGTCACCCTGATCGAGCGTTCGACCACCTGAGCGGCCGTCCCGATCAGTCGAACCGCCCGCCAGACTTCTCGATTCGAACCATCGGCTGACCTGCGCTATAGTTTCGCGGGCGCTCCGATAAGGAGTGCACCACCAAGGCCCCGTGGCGCAGTTGGTTAGCGCGCCGCCCTGTCACGGCGGAGGTCGCGGGTTCGAGTCCCGTCGGGGTCGCGGAAGCGGTGATCGCATCGTGTGGTCACCGCTTTGGTGTCCGGTCTGTCCGCAGGCCGGGTTTGGCCAGGTAGCTCAGCTGGTAGCAGCGTTCGCCTGAAAAGTGAAAGGTCGCCGGTTCGACCCCGGCCCTGGCCACCAAGCAGTTCATGAGTCCACTCGCGACGACGCGCGTTCACCGGCGACGTCGTCACTCTTCGCAAGGGCGCTCTACGAATCGGCTCGTTCCTCGCGGGGCGAGCCATCGCTCCTCCGCTCGCCGGGCGGAGGAGTCTTCCCGCTCCGAACTACTCGTCCTTCAGCGCCTTCAGCCTGGGAGTCGGAGCCCCGTCGCCGATGATGACGCCGGACTTGCCCAGCCCGGAATAGCGCACCGCGAGGTTGACCAGCGTCTGGATGCGGTTACGGCTGCCCAACAGGAACATGACATGCAGCGCGATCCAGCCGAGCCAGGCGAACAGCCCGGTCAGCTTCAGCCCGCTGGGCAGTTCCACCACCGCATCGGCCCGACCGATGGTCGCCATCGTGCCCTTGTCGTAGTACTCGAACGGCTGCGTGGGCTGACCCAGATGAATCCGGGCGATCTGCTCTGCAGCGTGCTTGCCGGTCTGCAGCGCCGGCTGCGCGAGCTGCGGCAACGGATTCTCGACGATGATGCTCGCGTCGCCGATCGCAAACACACGGTCGTCATTGATCGTGCGCAGATCGGGATGCACCTCGATCCGACCGCCCTTGCCGATCGGCAGCCCCCAGTCACGCAACATCGGATAGCCGGCGATGCCGGCGGCCCAGATGATCAGATCGCACGACATGGTCTGGCCATTGTCGAAGTCCACCCGATCGGGGTGCACCGCCGAGATCGCGGTCTTGAGCCGGACGTCGACGCCTCGCTTGACCAGTTCCCGCAGCGTGTAACGGCGCAGCTTGTCGTCGAACGGGGCGAGCAGCACCGGCCCCATCTCGACCAGGACGATGCGCACCAGAGCCGGGTTGAGCTCGGGCCAGACGTTCGGTACGGCGTGGCTCTTCAACTCGGCCAGCTGACCGGCGATCTCCACACCGGTGGCACCGCCGCCGACCACCACGACGGTGAAACCGCCGGTGTGCTCCTCCGACATGCCTGCGATGGTCTCGATCCCGCCGAAGATCATGTCTCGCACCCGCAGCGCCTCGGCGCGGGTGTACATCGACATACTGTTCTCCGCCGCTCCGGGGATGCCGAAGTGATTGGTGGTGATGCCGTTCGCCACGACGAGATAGTCGTAGTCGATGTGCACCCCGTCCTCGCAGAGCACCTGGCGCCGTTCGTGGTCGATACCGGTCGCGGTGGTCCGCCGGAAGTGAACGTTGTCGTAGCGAGCGCTGAAATAGCGCAGCGAATAGGTGACATCGCCGGGGTTCAGACCACCGGTGGCGACCTGATAGAGCAGCGGATGGAACGTGTTGTACGGATGCCGGTCGATCAGCGTAACCCGGAATCCCTCCTTCGCGAGTGCTGTGGTGGCGGACAGCCCACCGAAGCCGCCGCCGATGACCACTACGTGAGGCATCTCAGTCACCGCCCCATTGAAGCAGTGCCTACCCTAACCGGCAATGCGCCGGCCGCGGGCGCGAGACTCGCACCCAGCACGTACGCACCGGACCAGCGGACCACCTCGTCGAGGGCCTGCTCCCGGACGTCTGGGCGGGACAGGAACAAGTCGTGCAGACCGTCGGCGAATCTGACGATCGTCACGTGCCGGCCGAGCCTTGTGGCGCGACGGGCTATCTGCTCGACATCGAGCACCGCGTCCGCTGCATGCAGTCCCTGGTGCCATTTGCGCGCGAAGTCCGACTTCGCCGACGTCATCACCAGCACCGGCACCTGCAGCCCCAGACCCGCAGCGACCTTCTGGTGGCCCTGCAGCACCGCACGCAGCCAGCCGACCCGAATGGCAGGTGACGGGCTGGTCTTCAGCTCGAGGTCGTAGTCCCACTCCCCCGCCAGCGAGGCGTGGATCGTCCGGGCGTAGAAGCCCGTGTCCGGGAGCGGCAGCACAGTGGTCGGGCGATTCCCGCCGAGAGCATCGATCACCGGACCACCCAGTGCCCGCACCATCGCCGAGCCCTGGAGGTCCAGCCACGGGGAGTTGAGGATCACACCTCGGGCCTGTCCCGGATGAGCGGCTGCCCACAATGTCGCGGTGAGTCCGCCGGTGGAGTGACCCAGCAAGGTGATGTGCTCATGCTCAGCCGAGATGAGGTCCCAGGCTGCGCCGATCTCGGCGTCGTACTCGGTCAGATCCGTGATGAAGCCCTTCAGCTGCCCCAGGCGCAGGCTGCGGCCGTAGCGTCGCAGGTCGAGGGCGTAGAACGCGAAGCCTGCAGCAGCGAGCGCGTCGGCCAGGTGGGTCTGGAAGAAGTAGTCGTTCCAACCGTGGAGGTAGAGCACCGCGTGCTCGGACAGATCTCCCCCGGCCCGGCGAACCAGGGTCGCCACCATCTCGACATCGTCCGGCTCGCCTTGCGCCCGGGCAGCATCGGGCAGCGGGATCTCCAGTGCCTCATACCCCGGCAGGAGGTCGGCCTCCCAGCGGCTCCCTGGTCGCGCACTCATGAGACAAGAGTGCCGCGTGCTCGGGTCAGCGACCGCATCACGTGAGCTGCCTCACTTGATCAGCCTCACTTGATCAGGCGCCAGTTGACCGGGTACCTGTACTGCTCGCCCTTGTTGGTCGCGATCGCCGCCAGGATGCACAGCACCAGAGCCGCGATCCACAACAGCCCCATCAAGACCCCGCCGACGGTGGCAAGAAGCAAGATCGAACTGATCAACTGCGCGATCCCGTAGAGGATCGAGAAGTTGAGCGCCTCTGCCGTCGCCGCCCGCAGCCACGGATCGCGATCCTTGAACAGCAGGTACGTGATCAGCGGCCCCACGAAGCCGAAGAACGGGATCGAGATGTTGGTCAGGGTCGCCCACATCCGCTCGTCGCTGGGCGACAGCGGCCCCTGCGGCGGGTAGGCCTGCGGCGGGTACGGCTGTTGGGGCTGTTGCGGATAGCCCTGTTGCGGGTAGGGCTGTTGCGGATAGCCCTGTTGCGAGTAGGCCTGTGGTGGGTAGCTCTGTGGCGGGTACGGCTGCTGCGGAGGCTGGTCGGGTTGACCCGGCTGCTGGCCGTAGCCGCCCGGCGGCGGATAACCCTGCTGACCGTAGCCGGGCTGACCACCACCGGGTCCGGCAGGTGATTGCCCGTACGGGTGGTTCTCGGGGTCGGGTGCCGAGGGAGGGAACTGACTCATGCCAACAAGGCTATGCGCCGCCGAAAGGCAGACCGAGTGTGGCCCGAGGTCAGATCGCACCGAGCGGCTACAAAGCTCCGCGGGCTCAACTGAGCGTGACCGGATTATCCCGACTTACGCAGGTCGTACTGGTCGAACCCGTCGTCATCGTCGTCGTCATCGTTGTAGCGAGCGGCGAGATCCTCGTAACCCGACGGGATCTCATCGTCCTCGTACGCCGAGGGGATGTGGTGCCCATAATCCGCTCCGCGGAGCTCTCGCTCCAGGGAGCTGAAATCGGTGTCCACGGAGCGGTACTTCAGCTCTCGGGCCACCTTGGTCTGCTTTGCCTTCGCACGGCCGCGCCCCATGTCGGGTCGACCCCCTCGCACTTGTCGTCTGCCGCTGGCTCAGGCCACGGCGCAGGATGAATGAACAGTCGTAAGGCAAAGGCTACCCAATGCGAGCAATGCTGCAAGTTGCCACCCTGAGATTGAGAGGGGTCAGGCAGGTGCGTGATTGCCCTCGAGTACGACCCGCTCGCCGTCGCCCAGGGGCACTGCCTCGGCCGCTCCGCAGATCCAGGCCGGCAGCCCACGGTCGGCGAGGGCGGCCAACGCGGCATCGACGGCGTCCGGGGCCACCAGGGCGACCATGCCGACGCCCATGTTGAGGGTGGCCTCCAGGTCCGGCTGCGAGACCCTGCCGACCTGCTGCACGACGTCGAAGATCGGCGGTGGCGCCCAGGTCCCGCGGTCGATCCGCACCCGGATCGAGTCCGGCACGACCCGGGCCAGGTTGTTGGCCAGTCCACCGCCCGTCACGTGACTCATCGCGTGCACCTCGGCCTCGGCGAGCAGCCTCAGGCAGTCACCGCTGTAGATCCGGGTCGGCACCAGCAGTTCCTCGCCCAGGGTGCGACCCAACTCCGGAACATCACGATCCAGCGCCCAACCGGCCTGGGTGAAGAACACATGGCGGGCCAGCGAGTAGCCGTTGGAGTGCAGACCGGACGACGCCATCGCGATCGCGATATCGCCCGGCTGCACGCGGTCCGGGCCCAAGATGGCGTCCCGTTCCACCACGCCGGTGGCGGCCCCGGCCACGTCGTACTCGTCGGGCTCCAGCAGTCCGGGGTGTTCGGCGGTCTCCCCACCGACCAGCGCGCAGCCGGCCTGCACACACGCCTCGGCGATGCCCTTGACGATGGCGGCGATCCGCTCCGGTACGACCTTGCCGGTCGCGATGTAGTCGGTCATGAACAGCGGCTCGGCGCCGCAGACCACCAGGTCGTCGACGACCATGCCGACCAGGTCGAAGCCGATCGTGTCGTGGACGTCCATCGCCTGGGCGATGGCGACCTTGGTGCCGACGCCGTCGGTCGAGGTGGCGAGCACCGGATGCCTCAGCCGGGCCAGCGGTGCGGCGTCGAAGAGTCCCGCGAAGCCGCCCAGCCCACCGAGCACCTCAGGCCGGCGCGTCTTGCCGACCCACTCCTTCATCAGCTCGACGGCCCGGTCCCCGGCCTCGATATCCACCCCAGCCTGCGCGTACGCCGACTGCTCGGTGGCACTAGTTCCGGTCACAAGCGGAGCCTCTCAGGAGTGCGGGGACGTTGCTGGCATCACGGCCGGGAGAGGGCATCCGCGGCTCCCACTCCTGCGGCCGACGTGGCCAGTCCGTCGACATCGGTACGCGACTCGTCCTCCAGCACATGCTTGCCGAGCCGCTCGGCCAGCGGCAGCTCGACCGGATAGACGCCGTCGAAACAGGCCCGGCAGAGCCGGTCCATGCCGACTTCGGTCGCAGCTACCAGGCCTTCCAGGCTGACGTAGCTGAGCGAGTCGGCCCCGATGGAGCGGCAGATCTCGTCCACCGACAAGCCGTTGGCGATCAGCTCCGCCCGGCTCGCGAAGTCGATCCCGTAGAAGCAGGGCCACTTCACCGGCGGGGAGGAGATCCGGACGTGCACCTCGAGGGCTCCGGCCTCGCGCAGCATCCGCACCAGCGCCCGCTGGGTGTTGCCACGGACGATCGAGTCGTCGACCACCACCAGCCGCTTGCCGGCGATCACGTCGCGCAGCGGGTTCAGCTTCAGCCGGATGCCCAGCTGGCGGATGGTCTGGCTGGGCTGGATGAAGGTCCGGCCCACATAGGAGTTCTTCACCAGGCCCTGGCCGTACGGGATCCCGGACTCCTCGGCGTAACCGATCGCCGCCGGCGTACCGGACTCCGGCACCGGAATCACCAGGTCGGCCTCGACCGGGTACTCACGCGCCAGGATGCGACCGACCTCGACCCGCACCGAATGCAGTCGTCGGCCGTTGATCATCGTGTCCGGCCGGGCCAGATAGACGTACTCGAACAGGCAGCCCTTGGGGTCCGGCTCGGCGAACCTGCTGCTGCGCAGTCCGGCGCCGTCGATGCAGATCAGCTCCCCCGGCGCGACCTCACGCACGTACGACGCGCCGACGATGTCGAGGGCCGCGGTCTCGCTGGCCACCACCCAGCCACGCTCGAGCCGACCGAGGACGAGCGGCCGGATGCCCTGCGGGTCGCGGGCCGCGTACAGCGTCTCCTCGTCCATGTACACCAGGCTGAACGCACCCTTGAGGTGCGGCAGCACCTCCAGCGATGCCTGCTCGATGGTCAGACCCGGATAGGTCGCCAGCAGCGCGGTGACCAGCGAGGTGTCGTTGGTCGCCTCGTTCGAAAGAGCACCCGGCACCAGAGAGTCATCCGGCACGTCCCGCTCCGCCAGCCAGGCCTGCAGTTCCAAGGTGTTGGTCAGGTTGCCGTTGTGACCCAGCGCGATCGCACCGGTGGCGGTCGGCCGGAAGGTGGGCTGGGCGTTCTTCCACACACTCGCGCCGGTGGTCGAGTAGCGCGCGTGCCCGATCGCGAGGTGGCCGCGGAGCGAGTTCAGGGTGGACTCGTCGAACACCTGGGAGACCAGGCCCATGTCCTTGAAGACCATGATCTGGGATCCGTTGCTGACCGCGATCCCGGCGGCCTCCTGGCCGCGGTGCTGCAGTGCGTAGAGCCCGAAGTAGGTGAGCTTGGCTACCTCTTCCCCGGGGGCCCAGACGCCGAAGACTCCACATGCGTCCTGGGGCCCGCGCTCATGGGGGTCGAGGTCGTGGTTGAGGCGACCGTCAGCGCGTGGCACTGCCTCATGCTACCGCCTCTGTGGTAGGGCGCGGTCCCGACGACAACACCGCGCGGCGCGAACAGTGAGTGACGAATTTCGCCGCTCTCGGCGGTTAAGGTCGCATCCATGGCTTCGAGGTCCGCATCCGCTGATTCGTCGGTATGGCAGCGGCGGCTACGCCAGCTACGGAGCGAGCTGGGTGATTTCGGCATCCGCAACGTGATCAACCTCGGTGCTGTCGTTGCCGTGTGTCTGCTGGTCGCCTCCTCGTCAGCCGTGCTCGGCGTCGTCGGGGCCTTGGCCGGACTGGCCGCCCTGATCGGGATTCTCGCGCGGCGCTGGTCTGACTTCTTCCCGAAGCCGAAGACGGCTCTGCTCGGCTATTTCGTCAGCGTCCGGCTGCTGCTGGTGGTGGCGATCGGCGGCGCCTACCTGCACCGACGCTCGGCCGCGAGCGCGGTCGAGGCAGGGCTCGCCTGGCTGGCGCTGGCGGTCTTGTTGCTGTTGGTGATGGCCGAGCCCTTGATCAAGACCCTGCTCAGCACCACCAAGATCGTGGTCCGCAACCTGCCCGGGGTTCAGCCGGTGCCCAAGTCCCCGTTCTCACCGGGCTGGATCACCGCCGGCAACGTGCTCGCGATCGTGGTTGCCGCGCTCTTGGTGGCCGTCGCAGCACCGGGTTGGTCGCTGCTCCTGCCGTCGCTGGTCACGGTGCCGCTCAGCCTGCTCGCGATCCGCTACGGGCTGCGGGCGAACGCCGCCAGCCGCCGGATCGAACGCGACACCCCGGCCGCGCTGCGGAAGTATCAGCCGGCGTTCGTCGTCTACTACGCCACCACCGTGGGCGTGCGCTATCAGCTCGGGATGTGGCTGCCCTACCTGGAGCGGCTGAACAAGCCGTACGTCGTCATCACCCGCAACCCGGCGACGGTCGGCGAGATCGCCAAGCTGACCAAGTCACCCATCCTGGTGCCGCGGACCGACAAGAAGATGTCCGACCACCTGGACTCCATGGTGGTGCCCTCGATGAAGGCGGCCTTCTACGTCCAGGGCAGCGCCGCGAATTCGACCTTCCAGCGCTATCCGATGACCCATGTCTGGCTGAACCACGGGGACTCCGACAAACAGGCCAACTACAACCCGCGGCACGCCACGTACTCCAAGCTGTTCGTCTCCGGCCAGCAGGGCGTGGACCGGTATGCCGCGCACGGGATCGAGGTGCCGCCCGGTCGCTTCGAGATCGTCGGGCGCCCGCAGGTCGAAGCCATCGAGGTACGCGATGAGCCGCTGCCGCCGGAGTCGGCCCGCACCGTGCTTTATGCACCCACCTGGAAGGGCGGCCGGCCGAGCACCAACTACAGTTCGCTGCCCAACGGGCTGACCATCATCAAGGCCGTGCTGGATCGCGGCTCGACCGTGGTCTTCCGGCCACACCCGCTGAGCTACAACGACCGCACCGACGCGGGTCGGATCAAGGCGATCCATGACCTTCTGGCTGCCGACAAGGCGGCCAGCGGGCGACAGCATGTGTGGGGCAAGCAGGCTGAGAAGGACTGGGATGTGCCGGCCTGTTTCAACGCGTCGGATGCCTTGATCACCGACGTCTCTTCGATCGCCTCGGACTACCTCGCCTCCGGCAAGCCGTTCGCCATGTGCGCGGTGCTGAACAGCGGTCAGGAGTTCGTCACGAACTTCCCGATGGCCCAGGTCGCGTACGTGATCGAGCCGGATCTCTCCACTCTCGACGCCGCCCTGGACCACCTGCACGGTGACGACCCACTCGCCGAAAGGCGACGGGCCTACCGCACCTACTGTCTGGGCGAGACGGTCGGCCCGCACGCGGCAGCTGAGTTCCTCCGGGTCGCTGGTGCACTGACCAGCTGACCCGGAGGCAACCCGTCCTCAGATCTTCTCGCGCCAGACCCGCTCGAAGGGCAGCCGCCAGGCGTTGGGCGCGACCAGCTGATGGATCGAGTTGGGACCCCAGCTGCCCTGCGGATACGGCTTGACCGGCGGCGGATCCGCGAGCAGCGGAATCGACCGCTCCCAGAGGCTCTCGATGCCGTCGGCCGTGGTGAACAGCGTGTGATCGTCACGCATCGCATCCATGATCAGCCGCTCGTACGCCTCGAGCACGTCGGCGGCGTGCGCGGTCTCCTGGGTGGAGAACTGCATGGACAACTTCTCCATCTTCATCCCCGGCCCGGGCCGCTTGCCGTAGAACGACAACGACACCTTGGACTCGTCGGCCAGATCGAAGGTCAGGTGGTCCGGACCATGGGAGCCGACGCCGGAGTTGGGCGGGAACATGGAGCGGGGGGCTTCCTTGAACGCGATCGAGATGATCCGCTGCCCCTCGGCGAGCCGCTTCCCGGTGCGCAGATAGAACGGCACCCCGGCCCAGCGCCAGTTGTCGATGCCGCACTTCAAGGCGATGAACGTCTCGGTGTCGGAATCGGGGGCGACTCCCGGCTCGTCGCGATAACCCGAATACTGCCCGCGTACCACGTGTTCCGGCTTGATCGGCAGCATCGAGCGGAAGACCTTGTTCTTCTCCTCGCTGATCGCGAATGGCTCCAGCGCGGTCGGCGGCTCCATCGCGACGAAGGCGAGCACCTGGAACAGGTGGGTGACCACCATGTCCTTGTAGGCACCGGTCGACTCGTAGAACATGGCGCGCTTGTCGAGCCCGAGCGTCTCAGGGATGTCGATCTGGACGTGATCGATGAAGTTGCGGTTCCAGATCGGCTCGAACAGACCGTTGGCGAAGCGGAACGCCAGGATGTTCTGTGCGGCTTCCTTGCCGAGGAAGTGATCGATGCGGAAGATCTGCGACTCGTCAAAGGTCTCGTGCAGACCGGCGTTGAGCTCCACGGCACTCTGCAGATCGGTGCCGAAGGGCTTCTCCATCGCCACCCGGGAGTACTCGACCAGGTTGGCATCCTTGATCATCCTGATGACCGCCGGAGCGGCGACGGGCGGCACGCTGAGATAGTGCAGCCGGGGCGCGGAGCCGCCGAGCCTCTCTTCCGCCGCACCAACCGCGGTGGCCAGGCCCTCGGCGCCATTCCCCTGCGAGACATAGGTCAGCCGCTTGGCGAAGTGCTCCCACTGCTCGTTGGTGAGCGATCGGTGTGAGAACCGGTCGAGCGCCTCTTTGGCGAAGGCCCGAAACTCGTCGTCGGTCAGCGGCTCCAGCGAGGTGCCGACAACCTGGATGTCGGGTGCAAGCTCCGACAGGGCCAAGTGGGCCAGGCCGGGGATCAGCTTGCGCTTGGACAGGTCACCGGTGGCTCCAAAGAGCACGATGACGTGTGGCGGTAGCGCCGGATCACGAGGTGGGCGCGGCCGGCTCCCAGGGGCCGGGTAGGCGATGGTCTGCGCGGGTGGGGTGACGTCTGACACACGGGAATATTCGCATCCGCAAATTCGACGCGTCCACCGGGGTCCGATTTTCCGCATCTGATGGTAGCCGGGGCGGGTTAGGTGAACCCGCCCCGGCCGTCAGGACCAACTGGTCAGGATCAGTAGTTGACCACCTTCAGCGACAGCAGCTGGTGCAGTTCACGCAGCTCCTTGGTCCGCTGGTCGGGGCCTTGGCCGCTCGGCTCGATGTCGAAACGGGCGAGGTCGACGTCCGAGGCGAAGGTGCCGAGCTCGGCCTGCAGACGATTCTGCTCCAGCCGCGAACGACGTCCGTTGATGCGCCGCGCACGAGCGGCATTGAAGGACTGCAACATGAGTTCCCCTCCATTCGAGAGATTTCGTATGGAGGCGCCATTGCCTGGACCCTTTACGTGTTCAGGTCCGATCCCAAGTCTAGCAACTGGTCTACCCTGGTCTGACTCGATTCAGACGCTTAAATGATGACCTTCACCACCATTTCCCGACGCCCACCGATCAACTGGTCTGATAACTGGTATGCCAGTCGATCGGTGGTATCAGCAACCCCTCGGGTCAGCCACCGGCGCCCAATTCCGACTCCGCACCATTTGCTGTCACCGCGCACCATTTCGAGTGGCCTGATTCCGACTTCGCACCAGCTGCTGTCACTGCGCACCAGGTACACGTGGTGCCCAGTCGCACGAAATGGTGCGAAGTGGATGTCGGGGCTCGACCACCGCCCCGGGGCGACACATCAGGCAGAGTCGGACCGGCCGTCCGCGAGTGCCTGGACGAACAGTGTTTCGGCGACGCAGGCGGCTTCGAAGTCACCAAGATGTACGCCCTCGTCGATGCCGTGCCAGCGGGCATCCGGATCGGCGACGGCCGTGATGAGAATGGCGGCGCCGGGGAAGGCGTCTGCGAACTCGGCGACCAGCGGGATGGACCCGCCCTGCCCGACCAGCACCAGGTCCCGGCCCCAGGCTGCGCGGACGGCAGCCCGCGCCAGGTCGGCAACAGGACCCTCGAAGCCGATGACGGCCGGCTGGCCGACCTCGCCCTCGGTGACCGTCACCTGCGCTCCCCATGGGGCATGGGTCTCCAGGTGCCGACGAAGGCAGCCGAGTGCCCGTACCGCGTCGTCTCCGGGGGCCACTCGGAGGCTGATCTTCGCGCGAGCGCTCGGGAGCAAGGTATTGGACGCTTTGGCGATCGGTGTCGTGTCGAGGGCGATCACCGCGACCGCGGGCCTGTTCCACAACCGCTCCACGACAGAGCCGCTGCCGAGCAGCCTGACGCCGTCGAGCATTCCGGATTCGGACTGGAGCCGCTCGGGCGGATAGAGCAGGTCCGGGCCAGGTCCGCTGTGCAGACCCTCGATCGCCACATTCCCGTCCTCGTCGTGCAACGTGGCGAGCAACCGACACAGCGTCGTCAGGGCATCCGGAGCAACTCCGCCGAAGAGCCCGGAATGAACCCCGTGCCGCAGCGTACGGACCTCGACAATGCAGTCAGCCATCCCGCGCAGCGTGGTGGTGAACGCCGGCTCGCCGATGGCCCAGTTGGAGGAGTCCGCGATCACGTACACATCGGCGACCAGCTTGTCGCGATGCGCGGCGAGGAGGGCGCCCAACGTCGGCGACCCAACTTCCTCCTCACCCTCGATGAACAACGTCACTCCGATCGGCGGCCGTCCGCCGAAAGCGCGCAACATGGCCAGATGCATCATGATTCCGGCCTTGTCGTCGGCGGAGCCGCGGCCGTGCAGCCGATCGCCACGCTGCCGGGGCTCGAAGGGCGGACTCGTCCACAATGACTCGTCGCCCGTCGGTTGGACATCGTGATGGGCATACAGGCAGATCGTCGGCGCACCGGGCGGCGCCGGATACCGTCCGATCACAGCCGGGCCGCCACCAGCACTGACGATCTCGGTTTCCGGGCAGCCGGCCTGCTGCAGCAGTGCCACCACAGCCTCGGCACTGCGCTGCAGATCGTCGACGCGCTCCGGATCGGCGCTGACGGAGGGGATCGCGATCAGCGCCTCCAGGTCGGCTCGGACTCCGAGGAACTCATCACGCACAGCCTGGGCAAGATCCATGGTTGGGAGCCTACGGGGCACTGGGAGTAGGATTCTCACGACCTTGATATAGGTCAGGTCAATTAGTCACATGCTTCAGGGGCGACGATGAGTCACAAGCGGGTCAACCAGCAGACCGCAGCGACGGTGCTAGCGGAAGCAGTGCAGAAGGTCACCGACACTCAGCAGGATGCCATCACCGCGGCCGCGACCTTGCTGGCGGACTCCGTGGCCAACGGTGGAGTGGTGCAGGTGTTCGGCACCGGTCATTCGCGTTCGTTTGCCATGGAGATCGCCGGCCGGGCCGGTGGACTGGTGCCGGCGAACAAGATCTCCATCACCGATCTGGCCTTCTTCGGGCCCAAGTCGATCGCGGAGGTGATGGATCCCCACCTGGAGCGGGACGACACCCTCGCCGCACAGCTGCTCGAGGTGCACAACATCCAGCCTCAAGACGTCTTCGTCATCTGCTCCAATTCCGGCGGCAACGGATCCACCGTCGAGTTGGCCAGACTGGTCACCGAGCGTGGTCACAAGCTGATCGCGGTGACCTCGATGGACCACACCAGCAAGATCACGTCCCGGCATCCGAGCGGCAAGCGGTTGTTCGAGTACGCCGATGTGGTGATCGACAACTGCGGTGCCTTCGGCGATGCCGTACTCGAACTACCGGACGCACCCGACGGCTCTCCGCAAGGACCGATCCTGGCCACCTCGACCGTCACCAGCGCCCTGATCGCGCAGATGATGGTGACCGAGGCCTGCGGCCTGCTGATCGAGGCCGGTAAGCCGGTACCGGTGCTGATCTCGGCCAACATCCCGGGCGGCGATGAGAACAACGACCGGCTGCGAGCTGCGTACGCCGATCGGATCAAGCAGGGCGGACCGTAACCCAGACCCGCTTACCCACGGCGGCTCTAGCCCAGTCCCAGCTACATCCCGGGTCCCCGGCTCCCACTTCGCACCAACTGCATCTACTGCGCACCAGGTCTACGTGGTGCGAGGTGGCAGCAGCTGGTGCGAAGTCGGAATCAGGCCCACCCGAAATGGTGCGAAGTCGGGTGGGCGAGCTCGGCTCAGTGTCCGGCGGCGGCCAAGGCGGCGGGGATGGGGGCTTGCCAGACCGTACGTATCTCGTCCAGCGACAAGGTGAACTGGCCTTCGACCTCGAGTGAATCGCCGCCGGTGGTGCCCAGACGTCGGAGCGGGATGCCGGCCTCTGTCACGAGGTCGATCAGCTCGGGCGCGTTGGCGGACGACAGCGAGACCAGTACGCGGCCGGTGCTCTCGGAGAACAGGGCCACGAACGGGTCGTCGTCGCCGAGCGAAACCGAGGCCCCGACGCCGTAGCGGAGCGCCGACTCGACCAATGCCTGCGCCAGCCCGCCTTCGGACAGGTCGTGCGCACTGTTCAGCAGTCCACGACGGGCAGCCCGGACCAGCAGTCCAGCCAGCCGCTTCTCGTGGTCGAGGTCCAGGGCCGGCGGTTGCCCACCCAGATGCCCATGGACGACATCGGCCCAGACCGAGCCGGCGAACTCGTCGCGGGTCTCCCCCAGCAGCCAGATCTCCGCTCCGTCCACTTCCCCGCTCGGGGCGAAACCGACCGGGGTCCGGGCTGTGACGTCGTCGATCACGCCGAGCACCCCCACTACCGGGGTCGGCAGGATTGCGGTGTCGCCGGTCTGGTTGTAGAAGCTGACGTTGCCGCCGGTCACCGGCGTACCGAGCTCGAGACAGCCCTCGATCAGACCCTGGATCGCCTCGGAGAACTGCCACATCACCGCCGGGTCCTCCGGCGAGCCGAAGTTCAAGCAGTCGGTGATCGCCACCGGTTGAGCGCCACTGACAGCCACGTTCCGGTACGCCTCAGCCAACGCCAGCTGAGCGCCCCGGCGCGGGTTCAGATAGGCGAACCGGCCATTGCAGTCGGTGGCCAACGCGACGCCCAAACCGGAGGCGTCGTCGATCCGCAGCATGCCGGAGTCCTCCGGCTGGGCCAGCACCGAGTTGCCACGGACGTAACGGTCGTACTGGTCGGTCACCCACGACTTGTCGCAGAGGTTCGGCGAGCCGACCAGCCGCAGCAGAGTGTCGGCGAGCTCGGGGCCACTGGCCGGTCGAGACAGTCCGTCCACTCCGCTGGCCTGCACCGCATCCAGCCAGTCCGGCCGGGCGAGCGGCCGCTCGTAAACCGGCCCCTCGTGCGCCACGGTCTTGGGGTCGACATCGACGATCGTCTCGCCGTGCCAGTCGATGATCAATCGGTCGCCGTCGGTGACCTCGCCGATCACCGTCGCCTGGACGTCCCATCTGCGGCAGATGGCCAGGAACGCCTCGACGTCGTCGGGCTCGACGATCGCCATCATCCGTTCCTGGGACTCGCTCATCAAGATCTCTTCGGGGCTGAGCGTGGAGTCCCGCAGCGGCACCAGGTCCAGATCGACGTGCATGCCACCGTCACCGGCCGCGGCCAGCTCCGAGGTGGCACAGGAGATGCCGGCCGCGCCGAAGTCCTGGATGCCGGTGATCAGCTTGGCTGCGAACAGCTCGAGGGTGCACTCGATCAGCAGCTTCTCCATGAACGGGTCGCCGACCTGCACCGCAGGCCGCTTCGACGGCTTGGTGTCGTCGAAGGTCTCCGAGGCAAGGATCGAAGCCCCGCCGATGCCGTCGCCGCCGGTCGCGGCGCCGTAGAGGATCGCCTTGTTGCCGACGCCGGTCGCCTTGGCCAGGTGCAGGTCCTCATGCCGCAGCACGCCGATGCAGAGTGCGTTGACCAGCGGGTTGCCGAGGTAGGACTGGTCGAAGACGACCTCGCCACCGATGTTCGGCAGTCCGAGACAGTTGCCGTAACCGCCGACTCCGGCCACCACACCCGGCAGCACGCGAGCCGTATCCGGAGCATCCAGCGGGCCGAAGCGCAGTGGATCCATCACACCGATCGGCCGGGCGCCCATGGCCAGGATGTCGCGGACGATGCCACCGACCCCGGTCGCAGCGCCCTGATAGGGCTCCACGTAGGAGGGATGGTTGTGCGACTCGACCTTGAAGGTGACCGCATAGCCCTGGCCGATGTCGATCA
>RRZT011213860.1_pt1 | contig 18050 bp, 17 predicted proteins | sample 2165551 | NCBI WGS metagenome assembly RRZT01 (sample SAMN10456910, study PRJNA506462) | wastewater metagenome | biome: wastewater; feature: sludge; material: wastewater sludge; isolation source: wastewater sludge with Escherichia coli K12::gfp cells carrying plasmid... | place: USA: Moscow, Idaho...
AATTTTATTAAACAACAATAAAAAACAATTATATATACATGAAATACTCTATTAAATTATTCATATTTAGCTCATTACTATCTGTTCTTTTTGTATCGTGTAAAGACGAGGCTCAGGCGCCTGTAATTACAAATTTCGAAGTAGGTTACGACGATTCGAAAACGGCTGTTATTGGCGAGGATTTACATTTGGAAGCTGAAATTGTAGCCGAAGCAAAGATTTCGAAGATTTTGCTAACCATACATCCCGAAGGAGAAGCGGAACACGCTCCGGCACAAAAAGCAGCTTCATTGTTTACAACAGCCATTGAATGGGAAGTGGATACTGTTTATACTACAAAATTTGAAGGTTTAAAAAACTCTACTTTTCACGAACACATTGAAATACCCGTTACAGCTGCAGCAGGCGGTTATCATTTGCATTTTACAGTAGTTGATATGGATGGAAATGCCAAAGAACTGGAATCGGAATTAACTCTGGTTAGTGCTGAATAAATTAACAAATTATCAGAATGAAAATTGAAAAATCAAAACTCAGGTTTTTTACACAATTTATTGGGATTGGTTTATTGGCCATCGTTTTATTAAATTCTTGCGACGAAACGGTAAAGGACGAGGATGTACCGGCAATTGATATATCGGCAACTGACGCTTTTCCGCAAAACTGCGTTACAGTATACAGAGGAGAGGATTTTGTGTATAAAATCCGACTGACCGATAATATGGAGTTGGGCTCGTACAGCATCGAAATGCATCATAATTTCGACCATCATACGCACAGTACTTCTTTGGTTGAATGTCAGTTTGAACCAATAAAGTCAGCAGTAAGTCCTCTGTTGTTTATTTCTCAATATGCTATACCCGCTCAATTGAAAGAATACACTGCAACGGGAACAATTTCAATTCCGGAATCGGTAGATACAGGCGATTATCACTTTATGATTCGCGTAACCGATGCCTCGGGATGGCAAACTTTTGAAGGCATTAGCGTGAAAGTTGCTGAAAGAGTTAACTAGTTATTTTACAAGCATAATGTGGTTTTTAATACTCATTTTGCCTGTGATTTTTTCATCAGAAACAATAGTAGTTTTTCTAAAAACAAATGGTTACTGTAAAAATGGATATGCGAGTAGGCCGCCAATACATTTTTATAGCGTAAACCTCCCTTCCACGATTTTTGTGTCTCGGTTTTGCTCATGCTGAATTCCATGTTGTAATTTGCACCCGATTGTTTTTCAATTAAACGCGAATGATGAAATTCGTGCGCTTTTGTTGATACGTCGTTCCAGTGTACGTGGCAATACCCGAAATTCTGAAGTCGCAGCGTCATTTCGGTTTTACAGTTAAACACAGCACACATTTCGTGGTATTCCTCATCAAAAGGCTGTATTCCTTCGGTTAAATACATCAATCCACCGCATTCGGCATAAACAGGCATGTTGTTTTCGGCAGCCTGACGTATGCTCTTCCGCATAGATGTATTCTTACTTAAATCCCGTGCAAAAACTTCGGGGTAGCCACCTCCCAAATAAAGTGCATTCGCCTCTGCCGGAATTGAATGGTCGTTGATTGGACTAAAACAGATGATTTTAGCGCCATTTTCGGTCAATAAATCCAAATTCGACTGGTAATAAAAACTAAAAGCTTTGTCGCGTGCCACACCAATTACCAAACCTGTTAAATCGGGCATGGATAGGGAATTTTTCTGAGTTGTACGTTTTTCTATTATGGTATTTAGCAGTAATTTCTGTATATCGGTATGCTGTAGTAAAAGGTCGGCAATACGATTGATTTTTTCGTTGATACTTTCCGTTTCACTTGCCTGTATCAATCCCAAATGGCGGCTTTCGAGACCAATTTCAGAGTCGGGTGGGAGATACCCCAAACATGTAGTGTGGCAGTTGGCTTCGATATATTGTTTCAAAAATGCAAACTGCTCGTCGGAATAAACATGATTCAGAATAACACCGGCCACATGAATTTCTTTATCGAACTGAATAAAACCATTGACGATAGCTGCTACACTTTGATAAAGCGACTGACAATTTACGACCAATACCACCGGTAACCGGAGCTTTTTAGCCAGTTCGGCAGTGCTCCCCAAACTTTCACTCCCCAAACCATCGAACATGCCCATAACACCTTCCACAATGGCTATATCGCTGTCTTTCGAATATTTTTCGAAAAGTAGATTTAACGAAGATTCGTCCATCAGATAACTATCCAGATTATGCGAAGTGCTTCCGGTGGCAAGCGAATGAAAGGCCGGATCGATGTAATCGGGTCCGGTTTTAAAAGCTGCAACGCGCATTGACATTCGGCTAAAAAGTCGCATTATGCCCATTGTAATGGTTGTTTTACCACATCCGCTATTGGTGCCTGCCAGTATAAATCCGTTTGTCATAGTGTAGTTATTTTAATTGATAAACAGATAAATTGATGCTAAGATCAGAATCGTTGTTATTAGCATTGCCCACTCTGTTTTGTGGTTTATGGCAATTGAAGTGTACATGTCCTCGTGAGTTATCTCACGGGGAGAGGAGCCTATATAAGGTTTTTCAACAGGCTTACCGAAGTAATTGGAAGGACCACCAAACCGGCATTGAAGCAGAAGTGCCAGGGCAGCTTCAGGATAACCTGAGTTGGGACTTGAATGATTTTTTCCTTCACGAAAAACTGCTTTTGATAGTTTTAACTTACCAGCTACTATTAGCATAAGCAGGGCGGTTAACCGGGCAGGCAGATAATTCGCTACATCGTCAAGCCGGGCTGCAAAACGTCCAAAATGCAGGAAACGTTCATTTTTATAGCCTATCATTGAATCGAGCGTGTTAATCATTTTATACGCCAACATACCCGGAGCTCCGAGTATTGCAAACCAAAACAGCGGCGCTACCACACCATCACTCAGGTTTTCGGCCAATGTTTCGAGGGCTGCTGTTCGTATTTGCTGTGGATTGAGTTGCTGCGTATCGCGCCCCACAATACGTGCCAACTGCCGGCGACCTTCATCGGTTGACCTGTTAAGAGCTTCGAAAACCCACCTCACTTCGCGCCGAAGCGTTAAACCTGCTAAACAATAGAAAACTATTAGCCCCTGTAGTAAAAACGACGCCCACAAAGCCTTATCGTTCAGAAATTTTATTGTATAATGGCTAATTAAAAAGGTGCCTGATACGAGCAGTATAGTTGTAAATGCACCTTTGACTATGCGAAAATTAGCCCTGTTCAGTTTTCGTTCAAAAAAGGAAATAGCATTTCCGAAACCCACTACAGGGTGAGGTAAGCGGGTGGGGTCGCCTGCATTTTGGTCCAGAAAAAAACCAACAAAAAGTGCCAATATTACTGTAATTGTGCTTGCCATAGTTTAATTTCCTGAATCAAAAGATTGTTTTTATCGGGTTGTAGCGTTAACAAGCGAATATACTGACTGTTGTCGTCGAAAAAGCTGGACGCATCGCGAACCAGAATCTGTTTTTGTAGTAAATGCTTTTTAAGGTCAGCTGCTTTTCCACGTTTCAGTTTTAGCAGAAAAAAAGGGGTTGAACTTTCGATAGCTTCAAAACCATCCAGTTCATTTAATGCGTTCACAAAACTATCTTTATCCTTCAGCCAGTTATTTATATTAAAATTATCGCTGTAATTACTGATAAAAAACCGTATGGCTTCAGCAGCCAGTGCATTTACCGACCACGGAATGGCGTAGCGACCAATTTGTTTAATAATGGCTTTATTGGAACAAATATAGCCCATTCGCAGACCGGGAACAGCATAACGTTTTGTAAATGAGTAAAGAAAAACTGCATTGCTGTACTGTTGTACCAGCCCTATAAAAGGTGTGGGTGTTTGGCAAAATTCTCTGAACGAAATATCGAAAACAAAAGTGATATGGGGAAACTGTTGCAGTAATTTTTCGCATATCAACGCATCAAAAACCCTTCCATCGGGATTGTTTGGCGTACATATCCAGGCTAAACCGGGTTTGTGCTCTGCCAAAGTCTTTTCAATATCGTATGCCGTGGAGTGTACAATTTTATGATTATTCAACCGACAAGCTTTTTCGTATTCCGAAAATGTGGGCTTTATTATGAGCGATACAGAACCTGCAAAACACTGCGCAATCAGATAAATTCCCTCTACTGAGCCATTGGTTATGAGCAGTTCATCTCTTTCGGTTTGCAAGTTTTCAGCCAAAAGTGTGCATAAATCAGCCTGATGCTCTTCCGGATATCGACCAATCATATTCATACAACTGTTAAGATATCGGCTCAGTACACTTAAATCGGCATTGTACCACACATTGGAGCTAAAGTTAGCCACCAGGCTGCCTTTATAGTCGTCGCCATGTTCGGCATCATTCAAACGATATATGTCGGAATTTTTATTCATTGGTCTGCAAAATTACACAAGCTTTTACAAAAGTCAATACCGGTTGTTGGAATATGGCAGTATTCCTTCAACCGGTATTTCCCAGCTTAGAAAAATTTATGGAGAAATCAACGTATTCTATTTAAGAAACAGAAATTTAGCAGGATTGACACCAGCAGTAAAATTGAATTTTTTGGTACCAGTTTTTGAGAAACAATATACATTGCCCATAGTCACATAATCGCTTGTGCTTAAATATATATCGTGGGTATATGGGTTTACAGCTATTCCCATAGGTGTTTTTTCAACTTCACTAGAATTAATGATATTCTCATTTACTAGCATTTCGTTTTTTAAATCGTAAACTGAAATTTTTACTGTTCCAGGTGCTGCCTGCCAATTTTTATTTTCATAACTATAGATGTAAGCAGTGTCGTTATACACACAAAAACCATTCATTGCAATGTTTATATCTGTTACATTTCCTGTTGCAGCTTCAACACGCTGAAATTTAGCTGGAATACTTACATAATCACCAGAAGACTGAACATAGACATCACCATAACTATCTGCATCGATAAAGCCATAAGGATTCATATTTACTTCAATTTTCATTTCTTCAGTAAAAGATTGTAAATTAATTACTGAAAGTGTGTTTTCAGTTCCTGCACCAGTATTTGAGACATAAAGTTTATTGTTTGCGATTACACTCCCATCAGGAAATGAACCAACTTTTACTGTTTTCTCTATAGCGTAAGTAGTTGTATCAATTTGTGCTACATATCCGCTATAGTAAACGGCATAAACTTTACCATTTGCACAAGTCAGACTTCGTGGCTTGCCAGGTGCATTTAAAGGGTCGGTAATTTTAATGGATTTACTTTTTCCTGTTTTTGGGTTGATAATTTCTATTGTACTAGACCCCGACATTGCAATGTAAATTTTTGAACCATATTGCAAAATATCCTGACCACCATCACCCATAACACGATTATTTACTAACGGGAAGAAATCGGTAATTTGCGAATTATTATAATTATAGTACGACATAGAGGCATTGTTGTTGTTCATTTTACCCTGATTTAAAACGATAACACCGTTTTCGAGTTGAATGGTTACATCCTCTTTTTCATCTTCACAGGAGCTAAAGTAAGGTAATGCTAATGCAATCAACAAGTAACTGAAAATTTTTCTTTTGTTCATAATTCTCTTTTTAAAATTTGTAATTAATATTTATTCTAAAATTTATTCCGGGCATGGGGTAGCTTTTTACTACTTCATAATTCACATTTGTAAAATTTAAAACTTCAGCGCTTAATTTGAGCTTATTAATTGTATAACTGCAAAAAATGCTATGGTCTGAGTAGGGTTTTACATAATTATAGGTGTCGGCATTTTGACCTGAATATCTCTTTCCTGCATATAATAAATTGTAGCCAACTTCCATTTTATTGAAAGAATAAGAGATGGAAAGTGAGCCGGAATGTATTGGGCTGTATGGAATAATATCACCACGCGTTTGAGGGTCGTTTCCGAAATCTTGCGCTAACTGAAAACTATAGTTAGTACTAAGCGAAACTTTGTTGTCATTGCTTAAGAGTTTTGAAGCACTCAGATTAATATCACAACCTTTAATTCTCACCAATCCAATGTTGCGCACTGTAGAGAATGGCATACCATATATAATTGTTATTTTGTCATTTACCAGATTATAGTATACATCCGTTGTAATTGATAAATTGTTTAAAAATGAAATCTTATTTGTGAAATATGTCATTCCAATATTGAATTGTTGTGTGTTTTCAGGGAGTAAATCCTTAAATCCAAAATTGTGATAATATAGCTCAGTGAAAGTGGGTAATCTGAATATGTTTTTATAAAAAGCTCTTAATAAAAGATTTCCCGATTCACTTAATTGTAAACTGGCAAATACTGTAGGCGAAACTTTATGTCTGTCAGGAGCAGCGAATGTGCTATCGGCTGTTTCGTTTGTTAGTGTATATAATAAATTTCCACCTAAAGTAAATCGTTCAGTGTAGTATTTGGCCGAGATATTTGAAAGCAAAGAACGTCTTGTTGGATGGTTCGAGCCTATGAAATGATAATTTGATTCTGAAATCAAGTCATTATACCATCCGTCAAATGCTGCTCCAATGGCAATATTATTAACAGGTCGATACTGCAGCGCAGCTGATAGGTAATATTCGTTTTGTTTATATTTATCTATTCTGGTGTTATTTGGCAGCTTATACTGGTTGTCTATCTCACTAAACTCCATATGCTGATTTGATATTTTACCTGAAAACTGATACTGAATATCAGACTGATTCTTATTCTCATAATGTAACTGATACATGAAATTGTTGTCCATTATTCTATCCGACGATGGTGTAAGCAAATAATAAATTACAGCACCCGGAATTCCTCTATCAGAATAATAATGAGTGAACTTAAATTTGACACTCTCTGAATCCCTGAAATTATTAATCAGATTAAATTCAGATTTAACAGATTTAACATCAGTATTCGACCGTTTAATTTTTTGTATGTTTGTTCCATTGGGGTTTACATTTATGTTTACCGGATACTTTCCATCAGAAAAAACAGCATTCGTATTAAAACTCATCCCCAACTTCTTTCCAAAATATTTTTCAAGCAGCACCGATGGATTTACAAGTCCGTATGAGCCGGTTTTGAAGGCTGCTTTGCCGCTAAATGTATGTGTGGAATCGTAGGTGGGTAATTTTGTTTGCAACGAAAGTACCGACGAAGAGGCAAACATGCGCGCCGGTTGAAGTAAATTCACCGGTTGGCCATTGTCGAGCGAAACAGCTGCAATGTTTTCCACGCAAAACTGGCTGAGGTCAATTTGTCCGCTCTGTATATCGCTCATCATCAGTCCGTCGTACGAAACGCCGGTGTGTGCAGCACCCAGTCCGCGAACCGAAATTGTTTTTAGTCCGCCTATGCCACCGTAATCTTTTATGGTAACTCCGGCAAAATGTTTGGCAATGTCAGCTACATTGGCCGCATTGAGTTTATCAATTTCCGTTACGGTAACTACTTGGGTAGGCATGGCAGAGCGCAGTTTACGGCTTTCGTGCGCGTTCACTTCCACTTCCTTCAGGTTACGATGGTGAGCAATGGTGTCGTTATCGGCTACCGCAAAAACGGATGTCGATTGAAGTAAAAATCCCAAAAGAAGAGTAGCCGGTACTCTGAACTGTTGTAAAAATTGTAATTGCACGTTTTGTAACTATCTGACGATGAATAAACCGTTCGGATAGCTCCCGAAAATAAACTAACAAAGGCAAAGTGAAACGGTACTGGTTCCTTGCTGATGTTTCGTCGCTTTTTCCTCGAAAGCTTCTGAAAATTGTTATAAATCTGGCAGGTCTTCTGACTTACTCCCGTAGTTGAACGCCTTCCCGGATACAGTTTGCAGTCGGCAGTTGGTAATTAGCAGTTATAAAACTGTTCACTATTTACTGCTTACTGTGAAAAACCAGTGGCAAAAGTGTTGTTCAATACGTTTTCCTCTTTCTCCCACTCCTCAAGGAGAAGGTTGGGGTGAGGTTGAGCTTACAGCAGCGGGACTGTTCAGGATTTTCACCTGATTCCCTTTTAATCATCCTTGCAGCAAGTGCGCGGATAAACCAAACTCGGGTGCAAAGGTAATCAAAATTTTTATTTTGCAAGTGTTTTTTATGAATTCAGATAAAATTATGGGGTTTGTTTCGGGTGCTCTTAAGTTTTGGTTGTTTAGTAGAGTTTACGTACTTTTGTGGCTCAAAAAAATGCATTTTTCAATGAATAAAAGGCTGTATCTTGTATTAGTTTCGCTTGTATTTATCGCTGTATCAGGGTATTTACAAGCTGCAAAACGTATTGTTTCGCTTACCCCATCGTTAACCCTGAATGTGCGTTATCTGGGCGAAGAAGCCAATCTGGTAGGTTGCACAAGCTATTGTCAAACTACCCGAAAAGTTCCGGTCGTAGCTTCGGCTATCAAAGTAAATATCGAAAAGGTGATTGCTTCGAAACCGGATATCGTTATTGCCACCACATTGACAAGTCCTGAAACCATTGAAGCATTGAAAAAAGTAGGAGTAAAGGTGGAACTTTTTCCTATGTCGCACTCTTTTGCCGAAATATGCGATCAGTTTTTGCGCCTGGGTAAACTCCTGAATAAAGAAGCACAGGCCAACAAAGTGATAGCCGATTCCAGAGCTAAACTCAATAAAATTAAGGCCAAAGCACCAACCGGCAAGAAAATGTTTATTCAGCTGGGTGCCAATCCTTTATTTGCTGTAATACCCAATACTTTTATGCACGAATACATAACGCTGGCGGGAGCCGAAACCATTACACAGGGCATGACAACCGGCAGCATCACCCGCGAAGCGATATTAAAACGTAACCCCGATGTGTTGTTTATTGTAACCATGGGTATGGAAACCGAAAAAGAAAAAAAAGTATGGGAGACATTTAAAAATCTGTCGGCTGTGAGAAACAAAAAAGTGTTTGTGCTTGACTCTCAAATTGCCTGTACACCCACACCTGTTACCTTTGTACAAACTCAGGAAATAATTTCACGCCTTTCAAAATAACGTTCGAACATGCATACATATCATCCGCGTTCTGTTCTGGTATTGATTTCATTGATTGTACTGCTGCTTTTGGCATCGGTATGGTCGCTTTTGTCGGGCGACATTGACATCAGCTGGAGAGAATTACCGGAAGTGCTGAGTCAGCCTGATAGTATGAATTATTCGGTATTAATGCAATTGCGTTTTCCGCGTTTGGTGCTGGCCTTTGCTGTAGGGGCATCGCTGAGCCTGGCAGGCGTTATTTTGCAGGGTATTTACCGGAATCCGCTTGTTGAGCCTTATACCCTGGGAATATCGGGTGGTGCATCATTATTTGTTGCTTTTGGTATAGTAAGCGGAACTGCTTTTTTAGGCGATTTTACTTTGCCCTTCTCAGGGTTTTTGGGTGCATTGCTTACTTTTGTACTTGTATTTGTTATCGGACTTGGCAGGCGTAATTCCAACGTAAACCGCATGTTACTCACTGGTGTAATGATTAGCTTTGTGTGTTCTTCGTTGCTTATGTTTTTGCTTTCGGTATCCACAGCCGAAGAAATGCACAACATAATATTCTGGACCATGGGTTCGCTCGAAGAACCGAACGATAAACTTATTCAGCTTATGCTGGGTGGCAGTTTATTGGTATTTGTAGTAGCTCATTTTTATGTACACCCGCTAAATGCTCTCCGACTGGGCGAAGATGAAGCCTCGCATCTGGGTATTAATGTATTATCGTCAATACGGGTGTTGTTTGTTTTAACATCGGTACTTACTGGCTTGTGTGTGTCTATTGCCGGAATTATCGGTTTTATTGGTCTGGTTATACCGCACCTGATGCGAAAACTGATAGGTTCGGATTACCGATTGTTGTTGTCGGCCAGTTTCCTGGGTGGAGGATTGTTTTTAGTGGTATGCGATGTTTTGGCTCGCACACTTATTGCCCCCAACGAATTACCCGTGGGTGTTCTTACGGGCATTTCCGGTGGTATTTTGTTTATCATTTTGTTAACCCGTAAGGAGGTAAAATGGGAGAGATAACAAACATATTAAGCATTCACAAACTCTCGGGTGGCTACCGCAGTTTCAAACTGAAGGATATAGATTTTACACTTCAGAAAGGTGATTTTGCTGGCATAATTGGCCCTAACGGGTCAGGAAAATCCACTTTGCTGAAAATGATTCTGGGTATACTCAGGCCCGATGCCGGACAAATGCTGTATAAAAATGAGGACTTGTGCACAATGCGTCCGTTACGTAGAGCACAATCCATTGCTGTGGTGAATCAACGAATTTCGGATACTTCCATGACTTTAATGGAGTATGTTATGTTGGGTCGAATTCCGTTTCGGAGTATGTTTCAGTTTTTTGAAAAAAAAGAAGATATACGTAAGGCTGAAAAGTACCTGGAAATGACCGGTATACTGAAATACCGAAACGAACCATTGTCGTCGCTGAGTGGTGGTGAGCAGCAGTTAGCTGCTATGGCGCGCGCCCTAACGCAGGAACCGGAGTTCCTGTTGCTCGATGAACCTACATCCATGCTGGACATCAGTCATCAGGTGCAGGTACTCGACCTTGTTCGTCGACTGAATAAGGAACTGCATGTAACCGTACTCATGATTATCCACGATTTAAACCTGGCCAGCACCTATTGCAATAAATTATTGCTGATGAACGACGGGCAGCTTTATAAGAATGGTACACCACAGGAAGTTCTTCATTATCAAACTATTGAAGATGTGTATAAAACTGTTGTAGTTACATCCGACAATCCCGTTACGGGCAAACCTACTGTTTTTTTAGTGCCTTCGGATAAACTCTGGAAAATAGAGCGATAGATTTCTTCCTCCCTCGTATACTACCCTTATCTAGGTATTCATCCAATACTAATTACCTACTAATGGCGATTGTACAGGCATGTATAGTTCCTTACTTTTGTGATATCAATAATCACAATCAGATGTAAAACTATATGGCAATACTCAACAAAACACGCAATGGTAGTCTCTCGTATTGTACTTCATGTAAAGCTTATCATATTGAATTCGGTAATTTAATGTTCAACTTTACTGAAAGTGAATTGCAGCTTTTTACAAATTATATCAATGATATTGATGGTGATTACTACAATAGGCTGAATGAGCATGTTAGTACCCGTCGGAGAATTATATTGCCCACAAAACTAAAAGGAATTTCGTTTGCGATGCATTTGGAGGAATTAAACGAGTTTAAAATGCTGCTTAATTTTGAAAAAACGCATTATTCGGCATACAACATGCATAGTTTCAGGCAAATACATTGCGACTTTTCTCCAAATTAATCTATTGACAATCATTTAAATAAATATAAAGATGAAACGAGCCATGAGTAATAGCTCACACAAAGAGATGATTATCACTGGCGAGTTCCATGTAACAACTAAAAAATCAATTATAAACACATGAAACCTGTAGCAATAATTTACGGTTCAACCGGCGATACCACAAAAAACGTAGCTAAAAAAATAGCTTCGAAAATTGAAGGTGCCACATTAATCGATGTAGCATCAGTAAAAGTAAGCGACCTGAATGCCTACGAAAACCTTATTCTGGGTACATCCACCTGGGGGCTGGGCGATTTACAAGACGATTGGGATGGATTTCTTCCGGATTTGAAAAAAGCTTCTCTGGAGGGTAAAACCATTGCTCTGTTTGGTTTGGGAGACTCATCATCGTATTCTGATACTTTTGTTGATGGGATGGGAATTATTTACGAAGCTATAAAAGACAAAGCATGTAATATTGTTGGTGCTGTATCTACTTCAGGCTATAGTTACGATGCTTCAAGAGCCGATAATGGAGGCGAATTTGTTGGTCTGGCCATCGATGAGGACAACGAATACAACTTGACCGACTCCCGTATTAACGAGTGGATAAAAGAAATTCTTCCACGTTTTTCATGAGAATCAGCTTGAGCGTAGGTCTTGGTTAATGTGCTTACTTCACTATTGAAACCGATAAGTGCAATCGATGCTTTGCCCGTTTTCTATTTTGTAAAAGCGTTGGTTGGTGGTGGGCTTGTTTAGTCCACCCAACTTTTCGATGTACGGTCCCAGTTTCAGGTAATCGAAATTCTCTATGGACAAGTCATCCGGAAAAGATTGTTTTCCTGAATACCAGGCAATTTTCAGTGTTGAGTAGCTGTTTTTTACATAAACAGCCAGTTGTTCTACACCAACCGGATCAGCATCGCCACCCATAAAACAAAGGCAACTAATGGCCTCGCCGTAATTTGCGAGCAATGCATCCATGACTTCCACAGTTAGTTCATTGCCTGTATCTGTCTGCAAATAGGGGCTATGGCAACCTTTGCAACCGTTGGGGCAGTTGCTAAGGTTGATAGCCAGGGTAAGCTCATCGGGCACTTCCTGAAATACTATATTATAACTGTGATACCGTAGCATAATGGCGCCTGGAGGCTTCTTTTTGTCTGCTTTCCGAAAAATTACTCACGCGTTTCATATAGCCAATAATGCGGGTCAGATAATCCAGATTGTGGCTTTTACATGCCGGGCATTCCTGCAGTTTGCTCTTGTTTATATGTCCACACTCATTACAAACCGTATTCGGAATGTTGAACGTAAAATAATTACAACCTTCCTGAATGGCTACACGCAGCAATTGCTTGTACTGTACTTTGCTCAGGTGTTCATCCAGATTCAGATGCAATGCTGAACCACCTGTAAGGTGCTCAATGTATTTTCGCCCATGCAGCCTGAATTTGTCAATAATGTTCAGCGATTCATCTTCCACCACATAAAAATAACTGTTATAGCAATCGCGTTTAGTGCTGAATCCCGATTCTCTATCCCATTTGGCATGTTTTACGCCCACATTTTCGGCAGGAATCATTTCGCAGTTAAACATCACATCCTTAGTGCGGTATTTCTTATTATAGCTTTCAATTAGTCCCAATACTTCCTGCACAAATTCGGCATATTTCGGATTGTCCGATATTTCGATACCTAAAAATTCAGCAGCTTCTACCAGTCCGTTTACACCTATGGTCAGGTATTGCCTGCCCATGTTGATATAACCGGCATCAAAAAGTGGTAACATGCCCTTTTCGTGCATATATTTCAGGTTTTCGTTGTAAGCATTCTGCACTTTATGAACCAGATCCACGGTTTCTTCCAAAAAAAACAGGTAGTGCATACCACGACGTGCAGCATGTTGAATACAACGGTTCAGATTGATAGTCAGTACGCTTTTCGAACCTGTGGAAACGCCACCGGCTCCCAGTGTATAGCTGAATCCATTGTCGGTTATTTCGTTTCGCAGACGGCAACAGCTGCTCAATGAGTCAGCATTGTCGCTCATGTAGGTGAAAAATGAGTGTCCTTCGGCATACATTTCGGCTGTAAAGTCGCCGTATTCTTTGTCGCGTACATCGCCATTTTCGCTGAGCAGCGCCATGGTTTCCACCGGAAATGTGAGTATGGTTTTGGTACGTTCTGCATTAAACCATTTCATAAATCGTTTTTGCAGCCAGCTCATCGACTCCCAGTGTGGTTTTGTACCATTCGGAAAGTAGAATTCACCAAACAGGCTTTCGAAATAAAAGCGGTCGTAATACGATATGTTCCAGAACACTGCCTGAAAATTTCGCGCACCTGTGGGTTGATTTATCGAATACACAATCTGTTCAAAGCAGTCGGTAATCATTTTGTCGATGCTCCGTTGTTTTCTCGATAAGTCTACAATTTTATCGGTATGCAGATAATAATCTTCGCCATACTCAAGCCCTATAAAGTAATTCAGGTACATTAAAAATTCAGGGGTGGCACAGGCTCCGCTCAGCATGCTCGAAACCATAAAAACCATGTTTACAAAGCCACCACAAAACGATTTCAGATTGGTAGGCGCTTTTGAATTGCCTCCTATGGACATTGTTCCGCTTATCAGCCACGGATACATGGTAATGCTGGCGCAGTAATTGGCCAGGCTGGTTTCGTCGTTTTTATAAATATAATGTTGGTTCAGTAATTCAATGTATCTGTCGGCTATTTCTTTGCCATACATTTCTTTGATGCGGTCGGTAAGCATACGCCGGTTCAGTCTGATAAAGTTCGATTTAGGCAATTCGCCAATCAGGGTGGCCAGATTTTTATTTTCTACATTGGCATTTGCATCGTATTTACTACCTGTTGCAGCGTTTTTTGCATCGCAGTAATCCATCAGAAACTCCAGTTTATCGCGTACTTCGCGGTCTTCCAGATGTTTCTGCCTGTAAAGCATATACGATTTTGCTACAGCATAATATCGTTCGTTCATCAGCGCTATTTCTACCTGATTCTGAATTTCCTCCACCGTAATACCGCTGTTAATGTGAACGCGACTAAGGATATTGGTAATTACATCGTCGGTTGCAAAACTTCCTACCGACAGAAAGGCTTTTCGAATGGCACTTTTAATTTTTTCGAGCGAAAAGCTTTCCTTTTTGCCATCTCTTTTTACAATAAATGTTTCCATATAAATTGATTTTTTTGATTAACTGCTAATTGGAAGTCCGGATGAATGCCGGATTTACTTCGAGTGAGACGGAGCTATTGTAACTTTCCCACAGCGAGTCGTTTATTTTTTGGTGGATATTTACAAACAGCAATACCAAACCGGCTTTGCGTGCGGTAAATGTAAAATTTCCGTGTTTGTCGGCTATTATATTGCTTTTACGAACATTCTCCACGTCGTACAGGTCTTCAGTGCGGTATTTATCGAAGTGCTCGTTATCGTACACCACTACTACACGCGCAGAGGGTGCTGGTTTTCCATTGAAATAGATGGAGAATTGAACGGGTTTGCCGATATTTATCTGATTAGGTGCTGCTTGTGGGATGATTTCAACTCCTTTTCCAACTAATGTGGTTATATATCCTTGTGTTCCCCATAAAACATAAGTATCAGCGCTGCTAAAGTACTGTAAAGTGGTTGGTTTGCCTTGCTTCGTTTTCATATCGTCAGCAAAATACAGCTTACCCTCAATTGTTTCAATGGCTTTATACAGAGGACCTTTTCGTAATGCCGCATGAATACGGTAAGTGCCACTATCGGTCAGCGATGGTTCCAGATAATTGGCTGCTTTAAGACGGGCAGTAGGAGTGAGGGTGGTCTGAATTCCTTTAGGGGAGAAAAGCAGGTACTCCGGAGCATCCATGGCAAAGTCGGCCTGAAAAGGGTATTCGGTGAAGGAGGATTCAACCTGAAAACGGTTGTGCAATACATGAAACTGGTTCGGTTTTAAAAATGGAACGTGTGCGTTTGCCGACAATAGCAAAGTACTGCATACAGTTGTACACAGCGATTTTAAGAAATTCATAAACAGTATTTTAATTGATAATAATATCGCATTAAATCCTTTTTTTAACGTTATGGACCTTGGTTATACTGTGCCCGCATATTTTGGCACGCATTCAACCGAAAGCAATACAAATAAAAAGGAATTTGCTGAGAACATACTGTACCTTTTACCCGAAAGTGCAGAATGAATATTTTACTATTGGCAGGTCTTCTGACTCGCTCCATGTATTGAATGCCTTCCCGGATGCAGTTTGCAGTCGGCAGTCGAAAGTTCACAGTTATTAAACTGTTCACTATTTACTGCTTACTGTGAAAAACCAGTGGCAAAAGTGTTATTCAATACATTTTCCTCTTTTTCCCACTCCTCAAGGAAAGGGTTGGGGTGAGGTTGAGCTTACAGCTACGGGTATAGTTTCCGACTCGCACGGAATTCCCTTTTCATTCCGGAATGTGAATGCATTTCGGAAACCAATTATGCCGACAAAGGTAGAGTATTATTTCGGAAAATATTCTAAAATGATAATATATTTCTCAACAAACTGAATAATATTTCCATTTTAACATTTTAATTGCTTGTTTTATAGTGTAATGTGATTATTGAAAACTCAAATTATTTCCCATTTAATAAATATAAAAGAAGTAACAACTGATTGTTGCTGTTACTTCTTTTTGGATATCCTGTATGGATTTTACCTTCGGAGTATCAGTTTTGCACTGTAGTTTTGAGTTGTATTCGTACCGTTCAAACTTACTTTTACAAAGTAAACACCGTTTGCTACCATGTTGGCATTTTCGTCGCAGCCATTCCATTCAAATTGTTGTAATCCTCCGGTGTGTGTGTGGTTTTGGCATATGTATTTCACTACTCTGCCCATAATGTCGTAAACAGCTACATTTACACGTGTCATTTCAGTAGTCTGAATATCAATATAGGTTTTGTCGCTGAAAGGGTTAGGATAGGAGTTCACCATTAGTTTTCGTCCATCGTTAGGAGTCTGTACCATTTCTACCGACGAAACCGGTAAATCATCGGCACCGGGCGAACCACCCACTTTGTGCGAAGCACGCCATTCTGTACCATCCACCTGGCTGTTTGCAGGGTTCAATGCTACCGGCACCAGCGAATAACCACCGCCATCAGGACTTGTAGGCCATATTCCATAGGTGGCAAAACTCATGTCAGTGAGAATTATACCAATGTCCGATACCAGAGTAATCCGTTCGCCGCTGTTGTCGAGCTGACCCTTATAGGTTGCAAACGGACGGAAACCGTAGCGACTAAAAAACGAATTGCTGTTTGAAGCCAGCACAATAAATTTACCTGCGCCCAGCTGTGTTTCTTTCGGGAATGTATAAGTCAATCCGTTTGTAAACGTTAATCCACCAATATCAAGTGTAGCTGTTCCGGTGTTTTTCAGTTCAATAAATTCAAAATAACTATCATCGGTCAGGCCTTCGTTTAACGGATGATAATGTATTTCGGTAATTTTCAGTGCGCTTAAATCGGCTGCAATTACAAAAAACTTATCCACAGCTGCGCTCCATTGTCCGTTATAATATGCTCTGGCAATCAAATGCACCGATTTACTTAGCGTGATTTGTTGGGAGTATGTGCTGGCACCCGAACTGACAGTATTCGTTGACAGGTTCAATGGGTCGGTACCATCCAGTGTATAATAAATAGTGCCATTTGTAGCTGTCAGCGACAGTTTAGCGCCACTTGCGATGTATTTGTTGTAATTTACAGCATTGTTTATTTTGTAAACGGGAGCATTTATGGTTGGAAATATTCCTGCAGTCTGAAATTGCGATACCAGTATACCGGTTCGTTGCATGAAAAATGTATTGGCCAGATAGTTTTGCTGGGTGGTCCAACTATCTTTTGTATATAAATTATAGGGTGCTGATTGCCATGTATGTACGTCCCGTCTGTAATCGCCCCAGCGGGAAGCCTCACAGTTGATGGCATTTTCTATCTGTGCTTTACGTGTGTTCCAGCGGGCTTTAAGCGAGTCGGGGGTAAGCAATCCGTTATTAAAGCAATGTTTTTGTATCCTGTTGGCCAGTAAATGTTTAAATGTGCTGTTTTTTAATAATTGCTGATATACCCGGCTCGGACAGTTTTCATTATTTTCGCTCAACACATTTGTGTTTAGCGATGTAAACATCATTTCTCCATCCCAGCACAGAAAGCGGAATCCCTTGTCGGGTGTAACACGGCTGCGCATAGCACTCCAGTTGTGATTATCCCAATCAGAATTGCCTCCGTAAAAATTTATCAGCATATAATCAATCAGGTTTTCCACATCCACCATGCTTTCAATTGCATAATTAGGTGTTCCATCGGCATTTTTACCCTGAATAGCCATGTACTTTTCAGTTGTTTCCAGACCATTGTTTGCCATGGTCATCATTTTATTCCAGGCATCAATAGTTCCGTCCGAAACTTCGGCATAGTCTTTAATAACATCCCAATCATCTTCGTCGCCACCTATGTGTGCTTCGGCAAATTCTTTGTCCATGCGTTCCGAAGGGGCATACATTCCCCAGTAAATACCATTGATATATACATGGGCGAAAATCGAATTTCCGGCTTTGTGTCCCATAGCCCGCTGCGTGTCCTTTGTCCATATGTCTTCCTGATAGGTGGCTCTGGTACGTGCTGCACCATCCTGATGCACCCATGAGTTTCCGAAACCTGCACGAAGGATAATGTTTTCAAATCCGTCGACTCCGTTTTTAAACAAACCGGGGAATTG
>RRZT011913647.1_pt1 | contig 18048 bp, 14 predicted proteins | sample 2165551 | NCBI WGS metagenome assembly RRZT01 (sample SAMN10456910, study PRJNA506462) | wastewater metagenome | biome: wastewater; feature: sludge; material: wastewater sludge; isolation source: wastewater sludge with Escherichia coli K12::gfp cells carrying plasmid... | place: USA: Moscow, Idaho...
AGCGCCGACGAAAGGACCCGGCGCTTCACGGACGCGATGGACACCGAGGTGCCGCTGCCCTGACCCGGATCCCGGCACAATAGGGCCCATGATCATCGCTGCCGCCGACGGCTCCTCCCTGTCCAATCCCGGACCCGCGGGATGGGCATGGTTCGTCGACGGCGAGAGCTGGCACGCCGGAGGGTGGCCGCACGGCACCAACAACATGGGCGAGCTCAAGGCCGTCCTCGACCTTCTGGAGCAGACTGCCGACGCCCAGGACGACCTCCTCATCCTGTGCGACTCCCAGTACGTCATCAACTCGGTCACCAAGTGGATGCCCGGCTGGAAGCGCAAGGGCTGGAAGAAGGCCGACGGCAAGCCCGTGCAGAACGTGGACCTCCTCCAGGCCATCGACGCGGCCCTCCCCGGACGCCGGGTCACGTTCGAATGGGTCAAGGGGCACGCCGGACACGAACTCAACGAGGCCGCCGACGTGCGCGCCCGCGCCGCGGCGACCGCCTACCAGAAGCGGCAGCCCGTCGACGCCGGGCCGGGCTTCCGCGGTGCGTCCATCGACGCCGCGGCCACACCCCCGGAGCCCACCCCGGCCGGTCCCGTCCCCGAACCCGACCTGTTCTCCGACACGGAGGATTCCGCCGAGCATCCCGTGGTGGCCCAGCAGCGGCGGTGGCTTTCCGAGGCCCTTCGCGCCGACCCTGAGGCCGCCGCAGCCCTCCTGCACCCACGGTTCACGGGCATCGACGCCCGCGGTGTGCCCTCCGGCAAAGGCCGGACCCTGGCGTCCCTGGCGCCCCTGCCGGAACCCGTCAGCGTCGAGGTCGATGGCGTCGACGACCTGGCGCCCTGGGTGGTGCTGCTGCGCTGGCACGCCCGGAGCCGGTCCGCCGTCAGCACCCGCTCCGCGATCTGGGTCAAGCAAGGTGAGACCTGGCGGCTGCGCTTCGAGCAGGCCACCCCCACCACCCGCTGATAGCACACCCGCACGCGCGATGCCGGGCGCCCGCACGCTGAACACCCGCCCACGCGGGCGGGGACCTCCTTAGTGTGTGCTCATGTCCGAGAACCTGCAGGTGAGTACGCCCGACGTGTCCTACGAGCTGCCGATCACCGACGGCACCATCCGCGCCACGGACCTCAAGCAGGTCCCCACGGCCGACGGTCCGTTGGCCACCTACGACCCCGGCTTCATGAACACGGCGTCCTGTCGCAGCTCCATCACCTACATCGACGGGGACGCCGGGATCCTGGAGTATCGCGGCTACCCGGTGGACCAACTCGCCGCAGGGGCGACGCACTTGGAGGTCGCCTACCTGCTGCTCTACGGCGAACTCCCGACCCCCGACCAGTTGGCGTCCTGGGAGAAGCAGATCAACACCCACCGCATCGTGCACGAGAACGTCCGGGACCTGATCGACGCCTTCCGCTACGACGCCCACCCGATGGCCAAGCTGATGTCCGGGGTGGCGTCGATGCAGACGTTCTACCCCAGCTCGCGGCGCATCGACGACCCCGAGGCCCGCGAGATCAACATCATCCGGCTGCTCGGCAAGATCCCGACGATGGCCGCCTGGTCCTACCGGCACTCCATCGGCCGGCACTTCGTCTACCCCAACGACGAACTCGGCTACGTCGACAACTTCCTCGCCATGCTGTTCCAAAGCCAGCAGCGCGTCTACCGCGCCGACCCGCGCGTCTCCCGGGCCCTGGAGGTCTTGTTCATCCTCCACGCCGACCACGAGCAGAACTGCTCCACCAACGCCGTCCGCTCCGTCGCCTCCGCTGGAAACGACCTGTTCACCTCCGTCGGTGCCGGGATCGGCGCCCTGTTCGGGCCGCTCCACGGCGGTGCCAACGAGGCAGTGCTGGGCATGCTGCGCGAGATCGGCACCATCGACCGCGTCCCGGAGTTCATCGCCGGCGTCAAGGAAGGCCGTGCCCGGCTGATGGGATTCGGGCATCGCGTCTACAAGAACTACGATCCCCGCGCCAAGATCATCAAGCGCTCCTGCGACGACGTGTTCGAGGTCACCGGCGTCAATCCGCTGCTGTCCATCGCCTTGGAACTGGAGAAGATCGCCCTGGAAGACGAGTACTTCGTCTCGCGGAGGCTGTATCCCAACGTCGACTTCTACTCCGGGCTGATCTATGAGGCGCTGCGGTTCCCGCCGGAGATGTTCACCGTCTTGTTCGCGGTCCCGCGTACCGCCGGCTGGTGCGCCCAGTGGCTGGAGAACATGACCGACCCGGAGCAGAAGATCATGCGTCCCAAGCAGATCTACACCGGATACCGCGAGCGCACCTTCATCCCGCGCGAGGAGCGGGGCTAAAGGCCTGGGACGCCGAGGATCGGGGCGGGCACCGTCTCGGTCCTCGGCGTCTCCAGCCTCAGTCCTCGGCGGGTTGGGGCTCAGTCCTCGGCGGGTTGAGGCTCAGTCCTCGGCGGGTTGGGGCTCAGTCCTCGGCGGCTGCGTCAGTCGAGGGCGGCGTCCAGGAACTCGCCGTCGGGGCGCTCCCCCGGGTCCATCGGGGCGCCGCTGAGGTGCGGAGCGTCCATGACGGGGGCACCGACGTAGCGCAGGGCGCCCAGGGCGAAGTCCACCAGGCACTCGACGGCGTCGTACTCCCCCGTCTCGATCAGGTCCAGCAGCCGCTGATGAGGCAGCAACGAGGCCGCCACAACGCCGCATTCGACACCAGCACGCAAACCGTCGAGCGGCGTACGCGCCCGCAGATCGGCGACCAGTCGGGTGAGTTCGGCATTGGGGTGCAGCGTCAGCAGCGAGGCGAACAAGGCGTCCTCGGCCCTGCGGAAGGCGGCGAAGTCGCGTTCGAGCAGAGCCTCCGCGCACTTCCCCTCCAATTGACGAAGTGTGATCAGATCCGCGGGCCGGACGAAGATGCTCGCCTCACGCATCGCAACGGGCTCGACGAGACGGCGGACGCCGACAACGTCGCTGCCGCGGAACTCGCCCTCGGGGCGGATGCGCACGGCACCCGATTCCAGCCGCTCCAGGAAACCGTCGCGGCCGAGTTCGCGCAACGTGTCCAGAGCCTCGTCCTCTCCGGTGCCCAGAAAGGTCGCTATCTCGGCGATGGGGTAGGCAGTGTCGCTCAGGAGTACCTCATCCGCGATGAGCATGTGCAGGTGGGCGACACGCTCCGCGGGCGGGCACGGCAGCGTCTCGACGAACGCATCGGTGACGAGCATCGAATCCTGCCTCCTCGGGGATCGAGCCTGACGATAAATGCCGCCAACGCGGGCCGTGCGAAGTTGCCAGAAAGTTGCCAATGCCGGGCCATGGCTCAGGCGGCGGTAAGGTTCCGCGAATGGGAAATGGCGTGGTGTTCCAGGCGGCCGTGGCGATTGTGGCGGGCCTGGTCGTCAGCGTATTGCTCTTCGTCCCCTTCGTCGCCCTGAGCTATCGACGGCGCGGACGCCTCAGCGCAGGACGCATGCTGGCGTGGCTCGCAGCCGTCATCTACTTCTGGGCGATCTGGGCCTACACGCTGCTGCCGCTGCCGCAGGTCGGAAGCTATCGCTGCGCCGGGATCAATCTCGATCCGCTCGGGTTCATCCCCGACATCCAGCGGGCGCTGGCGGCGGGTGGCAATCCGCTGCGCCGCACCGCGATTCAGCAACTCGTCCTCAACGTCGCTCTGTTCATGCCGCTCGGCTTCTTCCTCCGGACGCTGGCGGGGCGCGGCGTCCTGGTGGCGACGGCGGCCGGGTTCGGCGTCTCCGCGATGGTGGAGTTCACCCAGCTGACCGGCGTGTGGGGGCTGTATCCGTGCGCCTACCGCGTCTTCGACGTGGTCGACCTGCAGACGAACACCCTCGGCGCCCTGCTGGGCTCCGTCGTCGCCTTGCTGGTTCCCGGGGCGTGGCGGCGCGCGGGCATCCGTCCGGAGGCGGCGCTGCCCCATCCGGTGACCCGGGGACGCCGGATGCTCGCCATGCTGTGCGACGTGCTGGCCGCAACCCTGCTCGGGTTCGCCACCACGGCGGCGTTCACCACGGCCGTCTCCCTCATCGATCCCGACAGCACTCTCCCCCAGGGCAGCTACGCCAGCTGGCTCGGGTCCGGGCTGCCTGCGGCCGTCTGGCTGGTGCTCATCCTCGCCACCGGTCGTTCTGTGGGTGACTACGCCGTCCAGCTCAGGTATCGCGGGGGCCGACAGCCCATCCCGCTGGCCCGGCTCATGCGCGCGCTCGGAGGCATTCCCGGGTACGCCTTGTTGGGGCTGCCCTCGCTCAGTGGCAACCTCCAAGCCCCGTTCGCGCTCGCAGCGCTCCTCGCCTGGATGGCGACCCCGCAGGGGCGCGGCCTGCCGGGTCTCCTCAGCGGCCAGGACCTGGCGGACGCCCGCGCGACGCACGAGGCCGACGCCCGCCCGCAGAACGAGGCCCTCCCCCGCGGGAAGTGACGCTATCCCACGGTGGATGAAGCTGTGCATGCGCCTGGGGATAACTGTGGACAGCAGGCCCAAATGGTGGATGGCGAAGGCCAGGTAGTGGAACAATTCGGGTTTTGTTGCGACCTATGCGGGCTCCCCGCTAGACAAGTACTACACGCTGAACCTTGGCGTCGTATGGCCCGATGATCGTCCGCCGCCGACTGCGCGTCGGCGCTCCGCTTTGGTGACGTGGGTGGAGGCGGTTCGCCTCGGGCCATGGTCGGAATCGTCACGCCATCTCCGGCCAGAAACAACGGGGTGGGCCCTCGCCGTCTGGGGCATCGACGGGGGCCCACTGCTGTGCCGCTGCGCCCGCCGTCGGCCCCTGACCGCTGCGGTCCGCGGCCGGGCACTGCAGCCGCCGCGGCTTCCTCGCCTACCGATAGGCTGGCGGCTGCACCGTCACGACGATTCAAGGGAGATCAAAGTCGCATGGCCAAGATCATCTACACGCTCACCGATGAGGCGCCGTTGCTGGCCACCTACTCGTTCCTGCCGATCGTCGAGGCTTTCACCTCGACCGCGGGCATCGACGTGGAGACGCGCGACATCTCGTTGTCGGGCCGCATCCTGGCCGCCTTCGCCGACGCCCTGCCGCAGGACCGCCGGGTCGACGACGCCCTGGCCGAACTCGGCGCGCTGGCGCAGCGCCCCGAGGCCAACATCATCAAGCTGCCCAACATCTCCGCTTCGGTACCGCAGCTCCACGCCGCCATCGCGGAACTGCAGGCGCAGGGCTTCAACCTGCCCGACTACGATGCGGCGACGCCCGCCGAGAAGGCACGCTACGACGCGGTCAAGGGGTCCGCGGTCAACCCGGTCCTGCGCGAGGGGAACTCCGATCGCCGGGCTCCGCTGGCGGTGAAGAACTACGCCCGCAAGCACCCGCACTCGATGGGCGCCTGGAGCGCAGACAGCCGCACCGAGATCGCCACGATGGCCGCCGACGACTTCCGCGCCAACGAACTGTCGGTGATCATGCCGCAGGCCGACACGCTGCGGATCGAGTTCGTCGACGCCGACGGCGCCGTCACCGTCCTGAAGGACCTGCCCGTTCTCGAGGGCGAGGTCATCGACGCCACCGTGATGCGCGCCGCCGCGCTGGACGCCTTCCTCACCGCGCAGGTCGCCCGCGCCAAGGACCTCGGCGTGCTGTTCTCGATCCACCTCAAGGCCACCATGATGAAGGTGTCCGACCCGGTCATCTTCGGTCACGCCGTGCGCGCCTTCCTGCCCGCGACGTTCGCCGCGTTCGGCGAGACGCTCGCCGCGGCGGGCCTCACCCCGAACAACGGGCTCGGGTCGATCCTGGCCGGGCTGGCCGCCCTGCCCGAAGGCGCCGAGATCAAGGCGTCCATCGATGCCGAGCTCGCCGCCGGCCCCGCGCTGGCGATGGTCAACTCCGACCGCGGCATCACGAACCTGCACGTCCCCAGCGACGTCATCGTGGACGCCTCGATGCCCGCCATGATCCGCACGTCGGGCCACATGTGGGGCCCCGACGGCGCCGAGGCCGACACCCTGGCCCTCATCCCCGACAGCAGCTACGCGGGCGTGTACGCCACGGTGATCGCCGACTGCAAGGTCAACGGCGCCTTCGACCCGACCACGATGGGATCGGTGCCCAACGTCGGGCTCATGGCCCAGAAGGCCGAGGAGTACGGCAGCCACGACAAGACCTTCATCGTCGAGCAGAAGGGCACGATGCGGGTCGTCGGCTCGGCCGGTGAGGTGCTGATGCGCCACGAGGTCGAGGCGGGTGACATCTGGCGCGCCTGCCAGACCAAGGACGCCCCGATCCGCGACTGGGTCAAGCTGGCCGTCACCCGCGCCCGAGTCTCGGACACCCCGGCGATCTTCTGGCTGGATCCCGAGCGCGCCCACGACGCCAACGTCGCCTCCCTGGTGGAGCAGTACCTGCCCGAGCACGACCTGACGGGGCTCGACATCACCATCGCCTCCCCGGTCGAGGCCACCCAGACCTCCATCGATCGCATCCGCCGCGGCTTGGACACCATCTCGGTGACGGGCAACGTGCTGCGGGACTACAACACCGACCTGTTCCCGATCCTGGAACTGGGCACGTCGGCGAAGATGCTGTCGGTGGTGCCGCTGATGGCAGGCGGTGGCCTGTTCGAGACCGGCGCGGGTGGCTCGGCCCCCAAGCATGTGCAGCAACTCGTCGAGGAGGACTACCTGCGCTGGGATTCCCTGGGCGAGTTCCTGGCGCTGGCCGAAAGCCTCGATCATCTGGCGCGCAGCACCGACAACCCGCGCGCGGCCGTGCTCGCCAAGGCGCTCGACGCCGCCACCGGCACCTTGCTGGATGAGGGCAAGTCCCCGGCCCGCCGCGTCGGCCAGATCGACAACCGTGGCAGCCACGCCTGGCTGGCGCGCTACTGGGCCGAGGAACTGGCAGGCCAGAACGCGGACGCCGAACTCGCGGCGGCCTTCGCACCGGTGGCCGAGGCGCTGGTGGCCAACCAGGACGCGATCGACGCCGAACTGCTCGGCGTGCAGGGGCAGCCGGTCGACCTGGGCGGCTACTACCGCCCCGACCCCGCCGCAACCTCCCAGGTCATGCGTCCCTCTGCGACGCTGAACGCGATCATCGACGGCCTGGCCTGAGCCAACCGACACGCCGCGGGCCCCGCTTCCCCTCTCGGGAGGAGCGGGGCCCGCGGTGGTGGGGCTCAGGAGCGGTGCAGACGGCGCCAGGCCAGCTCGGCCAGGTAGGCAGCCTGACGCGGCAGCACAGCGTCGTCGAAGACCACCAGCGGCGAGTGATTCCAGGGGGCGGTCCGTTCGTCGATCTCGGGCGGGGTCGCCCCGAGGAACACGAAAGCGCCCGGAACCTCCGCGAGCACATAGCTGAAGTCCTCCGAGCCCATGTGCGGTGCCGGAAGCTCCGTGGCGTCATCCTCCCCGAACAGGTCGGCCGCCACCTCGAGGGCGAACGCCGCCTCCGTGGGATCGTTGACGGTGACCGGGTAGTCGATCTGGAAGTCCACCTCGGCGGTGCAGCCGTGGGCGGCGGCGATGCCATCGGCGAGCCGCCGCGTCTCGGCGATCAGTGTCTCCACGGACGCCTGCGACAGCGTCCGCACCGTCGCCCCCAGCCGTGCTGCGGGCGGGATCACATTGACGGCCTGCCCGGCGGAAAGCTGCGTCACGGTCACGACCACCGGATCGAACACCGAGAACCGGCGCGTCACCATCGTCTGCAGCGCGAGCCCGATCTCCAACAGCGCAGGCACGGGATCGACCGAGGTGACGGGCTGGGAGCCGTGACCGCCGCGCCCGTTGACCGTCACGTACAGTTCGTTCGCGCCCGCCATGAGCGTCCCGGCCCGGGTCTCGACAACGCCGAACCGCCCCGTGGCGACGTGGACCCCATAGGCGGCGACGGGGCGTTCGCCCGCGGCGTCCAAGACGCCCTCCTCGATCATGCGGACCGCCCCGCCGTCGGCTTCTTCGCCGGGCTGGAACATGAAGATCACGCTGCCGGGCAGCTCGTCGCGGCGCGCCGCCAGGAGCTTCGCCGCGCCCACCAGGCCCGTCACGTGCAGGTCGTGCCCGCAGGCGTGCATGGCGCCATTGGTGGAGGCGAAGTCCAGGCCGGTCTCCTCGGCCACCGGGAGGGCGTCCATGTCGCCGCGCAACAGCACGACGGGACCTGGGCGTTCCCCGCGCAAGACCGCCGTCACCGCGGTGGACGACACCCCCAACGTCACCTCGAGCCCGAGTCCGTCCAGGGCATCCAGGACACGGCGTTGAGTGCGGGGCAACTCCAGGCCGAGCTCAGGGTCGGCGTGCAGGGCGCGGCGCAGACTGCGCAGTTCGTCCGCCAGGCCGGCGGCATCCTCCAGGAAAGTCATGGCGGCAGGCTATCCGGCCGCCGACCCGCCGTCCCCTGCTAGAACACGTGCACCGTGGCGCCGATGGGGGTGTGCTCGTACAGCCACAGGATGGCGTCCTTGTCACCGACGTTGACGCAGCCGTGGCTGGAGCTGTCGTAGCCCTGCTTGGCGAAGCCGGAGGAGTAGTGCACGTACATGTCGGGGTGGAACATGATGCTGTACGGCATCGCCCCGGCCCCATAGTTCTCCGAGCGTGGGTTGCGCTGCTTGTCATAGACCGTGTAGGTGCCGTTCGCGGTCGGGAAGTTGCGCCAGTTCTTCTTCTTGGCGTGCTGCGCGAACCCGCCCAGGCGCACCTGCACGGTGCGTTCCACGGTGCCGTCGACGACGTAGCGCAGCGTCCGGGCACCCTGATCCACGCACAAGACGGTGCCCGCGACCAGGCATTCGGCCGGCAGCGCCGTCGAGCGGGGCGACTGGTTCGTGGCCAGGGCCCGCCAGGTGGCCTCGTCGATCGTCCCGGTGGCGTCGAGGCCGCGCGAGCGCTGATAGTTCAAGATGGCGTTGGCGCCACGCACATCGATGCGCTTGGCGGGCTCCCCCGCCAGGAAGCCGATCCCGGCCAGGGTCTCCTGGGCGAGGGCGGCGCAGGCCCCGCTGGACCAGTGGGTGACCGCCGTGGTCAGGCAGCCTCCGAACTTCTCCTGCTGGGCCGCCGACAGCGCGGGGAGAGTGGGTTGCGGGGATGTCTCCGGGGCAGGACTCACCTCCGGTGTCGCCACCACCGCGGGGAGACCGGCATCCGGGGTCGTCACAGCCGCGGGGGTGGCGGTCTGGTCGGGGGTGGCGGCCTGGTCGGGGCTCGGCACCTGCTCCGACGCCGTGCTGGCCACGGTCGAGGGGAGGCCCCCGGGCGCCGAGCAGCCCGCGAGGCCCGCGACGGCGATCAGGGCGGCGGCGAGGCGGGTCAGGGGGCGGCGAGGCAACACCATGACAGTGTCTCTCATCCGGGCCCGTGGCTGGTAGCCCGTGTGCACGGGTTTCCGTTCAGGTCGCTCCGGGCGAGACACTGGGAGCACACAAGGGCCGAATCTGAAGGTGGGTAGCGGGGCGTGGAACTGGACAGCCTCTTCCGGATCGTCGACGTGACCGGCGTGGTGGCCAGCGGGCTACTCGGCGGAGCGGTCGCCCGGTCCAAGCGCTTCGACATCGTCGGCTTCGTGTCGTTGGCGATCATCACCGGCCTGGGCGGCGGGATGCTGCGCGACGTCCTGCTGAACTCCGGATTCCCGGTCGCCCTCACCGACCCCGCTTATCTGGCCGGGGCGCTGATCGCCGCCCTGGTCGCCTACGTGGTCCGGCTGGACGGCACCTTCCCGCGGCGCGCGCTGGCCTTTGCCGACGTGCTGGCGCTGGGATGCTGGTCCGCCACCGGCACCATCAAGGCGGCCAGCCTGGGCCTCGACATGCTGCCCAGCATCCTGCTGGGGGTGATCACCGCGGTCGGCGGCGGCATGTTGCGCGACGTGCTCGTCGGCCGCACCCCCACCGTCTTCGGCGGCAACACGCTGTATGCCACCTTGGCGGTCCTGGGCGGTGCGGAGGCCTGGTTCTTCATGGAGATCCTGAGGCGCCCCCAGCTGGGCATGCTGATCGCGATTCTCACCACGGCGGTACTGGGCATCCTGGCCCGCCACCTCGGCTGGATGCTGCCCGAACCCGTCGAGCTCAACCTGCGTGCCCTGCGGATCCGGCCGCTGGGCCCCAAGGCCAGCGCCCAGCGGCTCGGCCGTAGGCTGGCGCGCCGCCGCGCCAAGGCGGAGGCCAAGTACGAGGCCCGGGCGGACGCCGATGCAGCCCAGGAGGCCGACGAACCCCTGTGAGGGTGCGTGGGCCGCCCTTCGGTCTAGCGGCCTCCCCGAGGCCGACAAAAGCTTAGGCTGGGGGGCGACCCCGACCAGGAGCTGCCGTGACGCCTGTGGTGAACGTGCCCGATGTGGCCTTGATCTTCGAGGGCGGCGGGATGCGCGCCGCCTACACCTCCGCCGTGGTCGTCGAACTCCTCCGGGCGGGACTCGTGTTCCCGTTCGTGGCGGGGATCTCGGCGGGCGCGTCCAACACCGCCAACTATCTCGCCGGGGACGGACCTCGTGCCAAGGCGTCCTTCACGACGTTCGCGGCCGACCCACGGTTCGGCGGGCTGGGGAGTTTCGTGCGTGGCCAGGGGTTCTTCAACGCCGACTACATCTACCAGCACACCTCGGCTCCCGGAGAGGCGCTGCCCTACGCCTTCGATCGGTTCCTCGCGCATCCGGCCCAGATGTCGCTGACCGCGTTCCGCTGCCGCGACGGGGCCACCGTTCGCTGGGACAAGAGCGACATCGCCACCATGGGGGACCTGATGGTGCGGGTGCAGGCCTCCTCCACCATGCCGGTGCTGATGCCGCCGATCACCATCGACGACGAGATCTACGTCGACGGCGCCCTCGGCGACTCGGGCGGTATCGCCCTGGACGCCGCCCGCGCGGCGGGGTTCCGGAAGTTCTTCGTCGTCCTCACCCAGGAGCGCGGTTACGTGAAGGCCCCGATGAAGTACACGCGGTTCTACCGCAACCACTTCCGCCGGATGCCCGCCGTCGCCGACGCCCTGCTGACTCGGCCCGCCCGCTACAACGCCACCCGCGAGGAACTGTTCGCACTGGAGCGCGCCGGGGACGCCTACCTGTTCGTTCCGGAGGTCATGCCCATCAGCAACGCCGAGCGCAACGTGGCCGCCCTGGAGAAGGCGCACGCGCTCGGGCTGGCGCAGGCCCGACGCGAGGTCTCTGGCTGGCGCGAGTTCCTGGGCGTCGGCGCCCATGACTAGAGTCGATGCCATGAATCTCGCGATCACCGGAGCCCACATCGTCCCCATCACGGCAGAGCCGTTCGAGGGGACCATCGTCATGACCGACGGGCACATCTCGTCGCTGGGGCCCCGTGCGCGCATCCCGAAGGGGCATGCCGTACTGGACGCGGAGGGCGCCTGGGTGCTGCCCGGGTTCATCGACGCGCACACCCACCTCGGCGTCCATGAGGAGGGCGAGGGCTGGGCCGGCGACGACACCAACGAGGCGACCAACCCGGTGATGGCCGCCGCCCGGGCGCTGGACGCGATCAACCCGCTGGAGAAGGGGTTCGACGACGCGCTCTCCGGCGGGATCACCTCGGTGAACGTCAACCCGGGCTCCGGCAACCCGATCGGCGGCCTGACGGTGGCGATCAAGACGTTCGGCCGGGTCGTGGACGAGATGGTGATGCGCTCCCCCTCCGGCCTGAAGGCCGCCCTCGGCGAGAATCCGAAGCGTTTCTACGGCGAGCAGAAGAAGACCCCCTCGACGCGGCTGGGGACGGCGCTGACGATCCGCACGGCCTTCGTCGCGGCCCGCAACCACGGCGCCCAGGAGGCTCCGGAGCAGAACCTCGTGCACGACGCGCTGCTGTCGGTGCTCAACCGGGAGATCCCGTGGCGGCAGCACTGCCATCGCGCCGACGACATCGCCACCGCGCTGCGGATGGCCGACGAGTTCGGCTACCAACTGGTGCTGGATCACGGCACCGAGAGCTGGAAGATCGCCGACCTGATCGCCACGCACGGCGTCCCGGTGCTGTATGGCCCCCTCATCGTCTCCCGGTCGAAGGTGGAGGTGCGCGACCGCATCCCGGCCGCTCCCGGCATCCTGGATCGCGCGGGCGTCGACGTGTCGCTCATCACCGACCACCCGGTCGTGCCCATCGACTTCCTGGTGACCCAGGCGGCGCTGGCGGTCAAGGAGGGCATGGACCCCGAGTCCGCGCTGCGAGCCATCACCATCAACCCCGCCACCGTGATGGGTGTGGCCGACCGGGTCGGATCGCTGGAGAAGGGCAAGGACGCCGACGTCGTGCTGTGGAACGGCGACCCGCTGGACGTCCGCAACCGGGTGCTGCGCACGTTCGTCTCCGGCGATGAGGTGTACTCCTGGGACCCCGACACCCGCCAGGCGACCTGGGCGTCCCGCTACTGAGCCTGCGCCTGCCCGGGTGCCCCCGGGTGGGCGAGCGCGACGAGGGACCCTCCGGTCATCGCGGTCCGATGAGGTACCCGAACGTCTCGATGATCAGCTCGATGCTCAGCGCTTCGGGGACGCCGGGCTCCCCGGCCTCGAACTCGGCCAGTTCCACGCCCCGCACCTGCTCGCGCGGGAGCGAGGCGAACAGGGCGGCCACGTCGCGGGGCCGCAGCCCGTGGGGGACCTTGTAGGCGGCGGGGATGTAACCGGGCTCCAACACATCCCAGTCGACGTGGATCCACACCGGTCGTCCCGCCACGAATGAGGCGATGGCCTGCGGGGTGCTCGCCTGCGGGCCGAAGACGCGGACGCCTGCCCGGTCGAGATGGTCCACTTCAGCCGGGTCGAGGTCGCGGGCGCCGACGAGAGCTACCTGAGCAGGGTTCAGGCCCGCACCGTGCCCGCTGTCCCACAACCCGCACGCCGCGGCCAGGACCATGCCGCCCAGATAGCCGGAGGGAGCCGTGTCCGGAGTGTGGAAGTCGCCGTGCGCGTCGATCCAGAGCACCACGGCGTCCGGGAACCGGCGCGCGACCTCAGGAAGGGTCGCCAGGCTGGCCGCGCACGTGTTCGTCGCCAGCACCGGGAACGCGTCCTGGTCGAGGGCCCGCCCCAGAGCCTGCCGCAGAGCCGTCAGCACGGCGGTGGCGGCGGGGAGGCTCACCGACCAGTCGTCGGTGTGTGGCGCGGACGGGGTGCCGACGACCGTCGGGGCCACCCCGAGACACTCGCCCAGCGCCGCCCCGGTCAGGGCTGCCCCCATGAGGGCCCCCGCCGTGCGATCCGCAACGCGTCCTTGTGACACGACGACCTCGTAGCCCATGCCGGTCAGGCGAACGGGTCCGGGGTGAGGGTGTACTTGGTCTGCAGGTACTCGCGGATGCCTTCGAGGCCGCCCTCGCGGCCCAGGCCGGACTGCTTCCAGCCCCCGAACGGGGCTGCGGCGTTGGAGACGACGCCCACGTTGAGCCCCATCATCCCGGTGGCGAGCCGCTCGATCAGGCGTTGTCCGCGCGCCAGGTCGCGGGTGTAGACGTAGGAGACCAGCCCGTACTCGGTGGCGTTCGCGAGCCGGACCGCCTCGTCCTCGGTCTCGAACGTGGTGATCGCGAGAACGGGGCCGAAGATCTCCTCACGCATGAGCGCCGCCTCGGCAGGCACATCGGCCACGACGGTCGCCTCGAAGAACGACCCCGCACCCTCCAGGGCGTGCCCGCCGACCCGCAACGTCGCACCACGGGCGACCGCATCAGCGACGAGCTCCCCCATCTTGGCGACCGCCCGGGGCTCGATCAGCGGGCCGATGGTGACGCCGGTCCTGATCCCGGGGCCGGTCGCGTAGTTCGCGACGGCCGCGGTCACGCGCGCGGTGAACTCCTCGGCCAGGCCCCGGTGCACGAAGAACCGGTTGGCCGCGGTGCAGGCCTGGCCGATGTTGCGGAACTTGGCCCTCAATGCTCCTTCGACGGCCGCGTCCAGATCGGCGTCCGGGAAGACGAGGAATGGCGCGTTCCCGCCCAGCTCCATGGAGGTCCGCAGGACCCCAGGGGCGGAGCGGGCCAGCAGGTCGCGACCCACCGGCGTCGAACCGGTGAAGGACAGCTTGCGGACGCGCGGGTCCTCCAGGATCGCCGTGCTGACCGGCCCGGACGCCGTGGTGGGGAGGACGTTGACCACCCCGGCGGGCACGCCCACATCGAGGAGCACCTGGGCGAACAAGGAGGTGGTGAGCGGGGTGAGGGAGGCCGGCTTCACGACGACGGTGCACCCGGCGGCCAGCGCCGGGGCGATCTTGCGGGTCGCCATGGCGAGCGGGAAGTTCCACGGCGTGATCAGGTAACAGGGACCCACCGGATGCTGGCTCACCAGCACGCGTCCGTTGCCCTCGGGGGTGGTGCCGTACCGGCCCTGGATGCGGACCGCCTCCTCGCTGAACCAGCGCAGGAACTCGCCCCCGTATGTGACCTCGCCGTACGCCTCGGGCAGAGGCTTGCCCATTTCCAGCGTCATGAGCAGCGCGAACTCGTCGCGGCGCCGCAGCACCTCCTCGAAGGCGGCGCGCAGCAGTTCTGCGCGGTCCCGGGGTGCCGTGGCGGCCCATGCGGGGAAGGCGCGGTCAGCGGCCGCCAGCCCGGCCAGCGCGTCAGCCGGGGACGCGTCGGCCACGCGCAGGAGGGGCTGCCCGGTGGCCGGGTCGCTCACGCCGAACGTCTGTCCCGTCTCGGCCGGACGCCAGCCGCCGTCGATCAGCAGCCCGGTGGGCACCTGACCGAGCAGCTCCGCGATGTGCCCCGGCGTCGCCCGCGGATCGACGTCGCCTGCCGTCTCGGGTTCACTCATCGTCGTCCTTCCCTGGCCTCGCCAGCGAGCACGGCGACGGTCCACCGCACATACGCCTGGCTGACTCGTCCTACGATAGGCCCGGTCGTCGGGCACCGCCGCGCCCGGACGCGCAGCACCCCCACTCCTGCCCGGACGCGTCCCGGGTCGGATTACAGTGCAGACATGACCCCGCGCATCGCCGTGACCGGGGCGACCGGACACCTCGGTGGCCGTGTCGCCGACCTGCTCGCCGCGCAGGGGGTGCCGCTACGCCTCGTCGTTCGTGATCCCGACCGCGCCCCGCACCTTCCGGAGGCCGAGGTGGCCGTGGCGTCCTACGGCGATGCCGGCGCCGTCGAGGCGGCCCTGCGCGGCGTGGAGGTCGCCTTGATGGTGTCGGCCGGCGAATCGGCGACCCGCGCGCAGGATCAGGCCACGTTCGTCTCCGCCGCCGCGGCCGCGGGTGTACGGCAGCTTGTCTACACGTCGTTCGCCGCGGCCTCCCCCGATGCCGTGTTCACCTTGGGCCGCGATCACGGTGCCACCGAGGCGGCGATCACGGCGTCGGGGCTGGCGTTCACGTTCCTGCGCGACAACTTCTATGCCGACGCCCTGCCCCTGTTCGCCGGAGCCGACCGCGTGGCGCGTGGACCGGCCGGCGAGGGACGGTGCTCGTTCGTGGTGCGTGACGACGTCGCCCAGGTCGCGGCGGCGGTGCTGGGGCAGCCGGACGCCCACGCGGGAGCCACCTACACCCTCACCGGCCCGGACTCCCTGACCCTGACGCAGGCCTACGCCGTGCTCAGCGAGGTCACCGGGCAGAGGTTCCGGTTCGAGGACGAGACGCTGACACAGGCGTACGCCTCGCGGCGGGAGGGCTGGCCCGGCGAACCCGACTGGGTCTACGACGCCTGGGTCTCCACGTATGCGGCGATCGCGACGGGAGCGCTGGCTCCGGTCAGCCCGGACGTGGAGCGCATTCTGGGTCGTCCTGCGACCACCCTGGGGGCGTTCGCGGCCTCGCTGACCTGATCGACCGGGAGCCTCTCGGGGACGGCCACAGCAGCAGAATTCAACAGTGCGAGAGCCGCATTTCACCACCGTGGGGGTGTGTGCAACCCTCAGGGTGAAGCGATTCTAACCACCCCGTGACAACGCGAGACGGAACGATCTTTCGTTTACAAGGTGACTTGATGTGCGATCGTCGCTAGCCTGACGAGGGTTGTCCACTCGAGGAGACCCGCTACATGGCGAAACAAGAGCGATCCACCCCGCCCACCACACGCCGACTATTCCCCAGCCGAGCGGCCCGGAATCATCACCAAGCGACCTCCGGCCGCCGCAACCTGCTCACCGCGACGCCGGGCGCCGGCGTCGCCCGCATGACCGGGCAGGGACAAGTGCTGAACGCGGTCCATCCGGCGTTGGAGCCTCCCGCCGAGGCGTTGCGGAGTGATCGCCCGGGATCCCTGGACCGGGTGGTGTTCGGCGTCACCGCGGCGCTGTCCATCGCCTTCGTTGCCTGGGGCATCCTGTCCCCGCTGACACTGGGGCAGGCGTCGAGCGTCGGTCTGGAGTGGGTCGTCGACAACACCGGCTGGCTGTTCGCGCTGGCCGCCACCGGCTTCGTGTTCTTCGTCCTGTGGCTCGCCGCAGGCAAGTATGGCAACATCCCGCTGGGCCGCGACGGTGAGCGCCCGGAGTTCTCGACCGTGTCGTGGATCGCCATGATGTTCTCCGCCGGGATGGGCATCGGCCTGATGTTCTACGGCGCCGCCGAACCGCTGGCTCACTTCATCACTCCCCCGCCGGGCACCGGCGAGGCGGGCAACGAGAACGCCGTGCAGACCGCCATGGCAACCACCTTCTTCCACTGGGGGCTGCACCCGTGGGCGATCTACGCCGTCGTCGGCGTCGCCATCGCCTACAGCGTGTTCCGCAAGGGCCGCCCCCTCACCATCAGTGCGGCGTTCGAACCGCTGCTGGGCAAGCGCCAGGCGTACGGTCCCGGCGGCAAGATCATCGACATGTTCGCGATCTTCGCGACCCTGTTCGGATCGGCGACGTCGCTCGGCCTGGGTGCCCTGCAGATCGCGCACGGCGCCCAGATCGTCGGCTGGATCGGGGACGTCGGCAACACCTTCTTGGTGCTGCTCATCACCGGGCTGACCATCTGCTTCGTGCTGTCGGCGGTGTCGGGCGTGGGACGCGGCATCCAGTACCTGTCCAACATCAACATGGTGCTGGCCGTCATCCTGGCGGCCTTCGTCTTCGTCGTCGGACCAACCGTCTTCATCCTGAACCTGCTTCCGACCACGCTGGGCACCTATCTGCAGACCATCATGCAGATGTCCGCCCGCACGGGCGCGGCGGGCCCCGACGCGAACGCCTGGCTGTCGAGCTGGACGATCTTCTACTGGGCCTGGTGGGTGAGCTGGACCCCGTTCGTCGGCATGTTCATCGCCCGCATCTCCAAGGGCCGCACCATCCGGCAGTTCGTCACCGGCGTTCTGCTGCTGCCGAGCCTCGTCAGCCTCATCTGGTTTGCGATCTTCGGGGGCGCGGCCATCAACGCCGAGCAGAGCGGCGCCAACCTGGGCGCGGTGGAGTCCTCGGAAGGCACCCTGTTCGCCCTCTTGGAGACGATGCCGTGGGCGACGATCACCTCCGTGCTCGTCATGGTGCTGGTGGCGATCTTCTTCGTCTCCGGCGCGGACGCGGCCTCGGTGGTGATGGGCACCCTCAGCGAGAACGGCACCATGGAGCCCCGGCGTCCGGTCGTCGTGTTCTGGGGTGTCGCGACGGGTGCCGTCGCTGCGATCATGCTGGTCGCGGGCGGTGAGGATGCGCTCAACGGATTGCAGGCGATCACCATCATCGCGGGGCTTCCGTTCATGCTCGTGATGATCGGGTTGGCCGTCGCCTTGGTCCGCGACCTCAACAGCGACCCGATGATCGTGCGACGCCGCTACGCGGTGGAGGCAATCAACACGGCCGTCGTCGAGGGGGTCAAACAGCACGGCGACGACTTTGCGTTGACCGTCTCCGAGACGGCTCCCGGGGAAGGCGTCGGTGCCCGCGTCGACACCCCCGAACCCGACATCGACGCCGCGCTCGCCCACGACTCCTCCGGGGAAGCGCCGCCCCCAGAGTTGTGACGGGGACTTGGCCGGGGCCCGCGTCACCGCGTGTGGCCCCGGCGACTCCGACGGAGTGGACACCGCAGCCGTCTCCGCCGCACGCTGGTGACGTGGAGTTCGAGGTTGCCGGTGACCTGATCGAATGGCGCGGACCGGCGCCCTTCGTCTTCCTCCCCC
>RRZT010574000.1_pt1 | contig 18035 bp, 19 predicted proteins | sample 2165551 | NCBI WGS metagenome assembly RRZT01 (sample SAMN10456910, study PRJNA506462) | wastewater metagenome | biome: wastewater; feature: sludge; material: wastewater sludge; isolation source: wastewater sludge with Escherichia coli K12::gfp cells carrying plasmid... | place: USA: Moscow, Idaho...
CGACCATATTATACATAATCTGCTCCTCTTTCATATTATGCTGTTGCATCACAAAAAGGAGGTTTTCGCTTGAACCTAAAAATTGATTTTTGTCTTTTTTGGTGAGTGCATCTTCCATTTGAGAAAATAGATTTCTCATCTGTTCATGCTCCATTATCATCACAGTTGTAGGATTGCATCCACCACCACTGCAGTTATTAAACTCAGGAAACATCACCTTTTCTTCCATAGCAAAATGGTGTTCCATATGTTCTTTAAATTCTTTAAAAAGTGGCTCTGCTTTTGCAAAATCTCCACTATCTACCATATTTTCTAAGTTTGCAAACTCTTCATCACAGCTTCTGTGGTCTTTTGTCATAAATTGATTTACTGTCATATTATTTTCCTAAATTGATTTTAGAAATAATAATAAAACTTAAGAGGTTTCCACTTGATTTGAATCAAGAAAAGATTATTCTATCTCCTCTATCTTCTCCTCTTTTAGTTCCCGTACCTCATATGAAAGTGCTTTTTTAAGATACTCCATAGGGTAAAAAAAGAGTGCTTTAAAGACTACACTTATCTTCGCATCATTTTCATTTACTTCACTAAATAAAGGGAAAGTTGTGCTTTGTATAGTATCTACTTTTGGAGTAACCACAAATTCTACATTTTTAAGTGCTTTTATCATATTGAGTGTTGTTTTGAAATCTTTTGGAGCTAGATTTTGTAAGATATTTCCATCTTTTTCTTCTTTTTTTACTGCATAAAAAAGTGCTGTTAAAGAGTCTTTATGGATAACTTTCCCCCAATTTATCTTAAATTTAGGATGATGAAATACAGAACTTTGATGAAGCAGTGGATTTGTTTTTTCTTTTCTCATCTCTTCAATAATAGTTAAAAAACTATTTTTTCCTCCAAAACTCATAGCTACTTCCAGCACTATCGTATGCACAATCTCTTTTTGTTTTGTTTCTAATTTGTAAAATTCCATTTATTTTCCCTTTTATTTATTGGTGGCACTTGTTTCAATCTCTTTTAAAACATTTCCTTTGACATCAAAATACTGTTTTAATCCGTATTCTTGTCCATTCTTATACTGTGTTTTTGTTTCAATCTTACCATTTTTATAATATGTTGTAAGTTCTCCATCTATTTTATCATTTTGATATTCTATCTCTGCCTTTATCGTCCCATCTTTAAAATACATTTTGGTTAAACCATTTCGTTTTCCATCTTTGTAATTGATTTCCTCTTTTATGATTCCTGTTCCATAATATATTGTTTTTAGACCATTTGGTTTATTATCTTTGTATTCTGCTTTACTGTAAAGTTTCTTATCTGGCATATAAACACTTACAATTCCATTGATTTTTCCATTTTGATAAGGTTCTGATATCTTTAAACTACCATCTTTATAGTAAACATTACGAAGCCCCTCAATGATCCCATTTTTATAAACTATCTTTGATTGGAGTTTCCCATCAGGATAGTATTGATTGACTGCTCCATTTGTTTTATTAGTAACAGCAACTCTATTTTTTAAATTATTTTTATCATCTGATGGTTTATTTTTTACAGCAATACTACTCTCTGATTCCCTTTTTGAAACCATATTTTTATCATAAATAAGTCCATTTTTATACTCTAATCTATTTGTAACTATCCCTTTTTTATCATATTGTTTAAAAAATCCATTTTCAAGATTATTTTTATACATCGTCTCACTTATTAAATTACCTGAAACATCATATTCCTTGTAGATTCCATCAATATTCCCCATATTGTAAGGTATCTCTGATTTTACCCCTCCAAGCTTATAATAATTTACCTCGACTCCATGTTTCATATCATTTTCATAAGGTGTAACTGATTCAATTTTTCCATTTGGAAAATAGGTTGTTGTTATTCCAAAACGATGATTATTTGTGAAATTTTCTTCTTTTTTGATATTTCCTTGTTCATAATATTCGATTTGTTTGCCAGTTTTATTATTATGATTAAACTCAGTTTCAAAATGGATTTTTCCATTTGGATAAAATGTTTTTCGTATCCCATGTAACTGATTATTTGCGTATGGCTCTTCACTTACAATTGAGCCATCTTTTGTAAAAGATGTTTTAATACCAAAAGCTTGACCTTCACTCAAAAGTTGTTTTGATTTCAGTTCGCCAGTTTCATAATATTTATTGAGAACTTCAATCTTTTGACTTTTTGATTTTTCCAATTCATTTGTATTGTAAAATGTAGTTGTATTTTCACAATACAAATTACTTACTATCACAAACACAACTGGTAAAAAAAACTGCTTCATCTACTGAAACATCCCCTCATATTTTTTCATCGTAGCTTCAATATTTTCTATTATTGAACTGATATCAACTTTTTTTATCTCATTTGTTTGTGGATAATTTACGATAACTTTTTCAAAATTTGCCACCAACTCATCAAGATTTGCACCACTTATTTGTGGGATATTGTATTTTTCTAAAAGTGCCAACTCCCCTTTATAAGGCTTGATATTTCTAGCAAAAAACACTGGATGGTTCCCACTTGCTAAAGATTCTAAAGCTGCATTTACTGAAGAAGTAAGGAGATACGAAGTCCCTTTGATAAACTTTGCATACTCCTCATCTTCATACATTTTTCCAAAAAATGGAGCCAACTTCTCTTCACTTCCTAAGAAAAAATAATGTCCCAAAAGGATAGGCAATCCACAATTAGAACTATTTTCACACATTTTGAGTAGATCTGCCTCATAGTCATCATCAGCAAAGAAAAAACCTTTTTCCTGTATTTTTTCAACTGGAGCAAAATACTCCTCATCAATGATATCATAAGGGATATCAACACCAACTTCTAGAAGTATCTCACAAAAATCAGCCATATACTCACGCATCGTCTCACTAGGTTCAAGTGAGTCAAAAATAAGTATATCTTTTCGTCGCATCATATGGGGAAGATTTCCTATGATATCGACTCCTACTCCTTTTTTTACCCCAAGTTCACTTTTAGCAAAACTCGCTGCTCGATAGTCAGCTGTCGCTAAAATAGGGTCAAGATGTGCTAGTTGCTTGTAAATAGTCGAGCATCTTCTAATATTTTCCAATCCAAAATTGTGTCCACTTCTTGCATATATATAAATATTCATATTTTTTCCTAATTATCCATTTTTCCAATAGCACAAGAGACAAAACTCTTTGCTGTTGTTGTTATTTTTTCGATTGTATTTAATTCTTCTGAGGCAAAAGGATAGCCAAGTGTTTTAAGTTTTGATTTTAAGCTTTCTATTTGTGTTTCATCGATACTCAGTGTTATCTCTCGTGGCATAACCTCAAGATTGACTTCCACTTCCCCAAACTCCTCTAAAAGCGATTTTTTAAGGGTATTTGCACATCCGCCACATTTGACATTAAGTACTTGAAATGTTTGTTTTTGATTCATTTTGAGCCTTATAAAAAAGATATTGAATTTTAACCGTTCTCTTCTAATTCTATGGTTAACAAGATTGTTTTCTAGTCTTACAATCTCCGAATTAGAAATAAATGCTTTGGATTTTATGATTAGTGGGTTTTGAGACTGAACATTCCCAAGTAAAACTTGGGAATAAGTAATTAAATAATCCCTTTAATTTTTAATGCTTCAAAAGTTATTTCTTTTCTTTTTACTAAATCATCCTCTGACTTTATAATAATATTTGTTGCAAAAAACCAAACGCCATTTTTTGTTTCAACATACCCAACATACCAGCCATTTTGAGGTTCAATTCTTGTTGCCCAACCAGTTTTTGCTCTTATTATAAAATCTTCATTCTTCTCTTCAACCATTATTTCTTTTAAAGTATTTATATCTTCAATTTTAAATGGTAGCTCATTTTTATGTAATTGTTTTAAAAAATTTATTTCTTCAAAAGCTGTAATTTTTAAACTTCCATCAAGCCAAAACTCTTTTACATCATTTCCTATATTTTTATTTCCATAGTCAAGGATTTTTAAATACCCTTTATATTTATCAATTCCAATTTTTGAAGCAAATTCTTGATAGCACCAAACACAAGAATTTTTATACGCTGTTTGCAAAGTTTGGTCTTTATTCCAACTTTTCAGCCCTTTATCTTTTTTATCCCAAAAAATGAGAGAATTTTTATCAATAACTTTTTCATTTAAAGCAATCAAAGTATTTGGAATTTTAAAAGTTGAAGCTGGAATTAATAGTGTTTCAGCCCTTTTCCTATTGTGAATATATGTATTTTTTTTATTTAAAGATTCAATAACTATTGTTCCCTCAACTTTTTTCTCTTTAAATATATTTTCAAGTTCTAAATCATTAGCCAATAATAAAGAACTTGATAAAAAAACTAGACTCATAATAAATTTTATCTTTTTCATTGTTATTTCTTCCCTCTCATATTAATATTTAAATGCAAAATATCGACTGCTGATGGTGTAATTCCACTGATTTGACTTGCAGCAAAAAGTGTCTTTGGTTTATGAAGTGTAAGCTTTTGGATAATTTCTGTTGAAAGTCCAGGAAGTTTATCATATACAAAATCTTCTGGTATAGTAAGTCCCAACATCTTTTTCATCTTTTCTATCTGTTTTTGTTGTTTTTCAACATATCTAAAATATTTCGCTTCTACCAAAATTTGTTCTTTGAGGTAATCATCAAGATGACTAAAACTTGGTACTAATTTATCAAATTTTTCATTTGTAATAGTGTTTCTCCCTACGATATCTACAAGGAGTGTTCTATCGCTTATCTTATCCTCTCCCAATGATTCTAAAAGTTCAAGATTCTCTTTTTTAGGGGTGAACCAATCAAGAGACATAAAGTTGATAGCATTTTCGATGGTCTCTTTTTTATGCACCATTTTTTGATAAGCAACTTCATTGATGAGTCCAAAATGGTATCCATATTCCATAAGTCTAAGGTCTGCACTCTCTTCTCGTAAAAGGAGTCTATATTCAGCTCTTGAAGTAAACATTCTGTAAGGCTCATTTGTCCCTTTTGTTACCAAATCATCTATCAAAACACCAATATAACTCTCATCTCTTCGTAAAATAAATGGCTCTTTACCATCAACTGCTAATGCAGCATTGATACCAGCTATAAACCCTTGAGATGCAGCCTCTTCATATCCAGTTGTAGCATTTATTTGTCCAGCAAGATAGAGATTTTTGATTTTTTTTGTTTCTAGTGTATGGTGAAGTTCAAGTGGATTGATATAGTCATACTCTATCGCATAGCCATACCGTACAATTTTTGCATTTTCTAACCCAGCGATTGAGTGAATCATAGATTTTTGAACATCAATAGGAAGGGAAGAACTGAGTCCATTTATATAGTACTCTCTTGCATTTGCTGTTTGAGGTTCTAAGAAAAGTTGATGTCTCTCTCTTTCACTAAATCTATTTACTTTATCTTCGATACTAGGGCAATATCTTGGTCCCATCCCCTCGATTTGTCCTGTAAAAAGTGGGGCTCTATCAAAGTTTGATCTGATTGTATGATGAGTGTCTAAGTTTGTGTAAGTGATGTAGCAAGGAAGTTGGGTTGGATTGAAACTATCTCTAGGCGTTCTAAAACTAAATGGAACAGGTTTTTCATCTCCACCATGAGCTTCCATTACTGAAAAGTCTATAGAGTTTTTATCAAGTCTTGCAGGTGTTCCAGTTTTGAGTCTTCCTACTTCAAGCCCTAATTCTTTTAATTGTAAAGATAAAGTTGTTGAAGGAAGTTCCCAAGCTCGTCCAGCACTATATTGATTTTCTCCGATATGGATAAGCCCTCGCATAAAAGTACCAGTTGTTAAAACTACTTTTTTACTTGTAAATACCTCTCCAAGTTTTGTATTTACTCCGCAAACTTCTGCACTATCATTTAAAATAAGTGAACTTACTTCATCTTGATACACTGTAAGATTTTGAGTATTTAAACACACATTTTGCATATAGACTCTATAAGCATCCATATCGATTTGAGCTCGACTTCCTTGAACTGCAGCACCTTTAGAAGCATTTAAAATTCTAAACTGTATCCCCGTCGCATCTGTGCAAAGCCCCATCTCTCCACCAAGTGCATCGAGTTCTCTTACTAAATGCCCTTTAGCCAAACCACCAATCGCAGGATTACAACTTGCTGCTCCGATTTGCTCTACAAGCATAGTGATAAGCAAAGTTTTTTTACCCATCCTAGCACTTACAAGAGCAGCTTCAATCCCTGCATGACCTCCACCAACTACTATAATATCATATTGCATAAATTTTCATTCCCTATTTTCATATCTTTTTTTCCACAACTATTAATAGATTTTTTTGTTCATAGCTGTTATTTTTTTACCTAGTTCCACTATAACATTTTTATAAAATTTTGCTGCGGTTGTTTTTATTTCAAATTCTCTTATCTTAAATGCCAACACCAAAGTTTTATCCTCACCAGCTTCAACCGTTGCATTTCTCGGCTCACCTGTTAAAACGAGTAATTCTCCAAATAAAGAGGGCTCTTCTATCCTTTGGATTCGTATTCTTGTCGATTCTGAATCATTTTTACTTTTTAATATGTTGATAGAACCAGATAAAAGATAATACATATATTTTGATGTAGTATTTCCCTCAGCAAAAATGATATTTTTATTTTGATAACTAACGATTCGTACCTCTTCTATGAGTTGCTTTAACTTTTCTTTTGTTAAAGACTCAAAAAAAGGTATCTTATCCTTTACCGAAACTAGCGTTTCAAGAGGGTCATCAAAATGTATATCCAAATTCCAAACCTTCCTAATTAAACATCAAGATGTTCAACATCCTTCGCGTGTTCTTCTATATATTTTCTTCGTGGCTCTACTTCATCACCCATAAATAGAGTAAAAGTATCACTAGCAATCTCTGCATCTTCAATAGTAACTCTTAAAAGTCTTCTTTCAGTAGGTATCATCGTCGTTTCCCAAAGTTGAGAAGGATTCATCTCCCCAAGACCTTTATATCGTTGAATATATGCCCCTTTTTTAGCACTATTTTCTATCTCTTCAAGTACTGAAATTAAATCTGTGTTTTCAAATAAAGATAAATCTCTTTCATTTAATTTTTTGAAAAGATATGTTGCTTCTGCGAAATATGGACTTGCAAATAATTCATCATCAATCATAAGTTCTTCAAGTCCATTATTTGTTTGTACAAAAATATGGATTTTTTCTTCATCAATTGTTTTATTTAAGATGTTGTACCCTTTTACTTTAATGAAAGCTTCTATTTCATTATAAAGTGCTTCATTTTCCATTTCAACTAATCTATCATTTTCCACAATAAATCGAATTACATCAATTAACGAGTATCTTTTTTCTAAGTTATTTAACATACTTCTATATGAGGCTACAATTTTAAACATATCAAGTAGATCATTGTATCCCATCCCTTGAAACTCAAATCCATCTAAACCATGTTCAATCAAGAAATTACTAAGAGCAGTATCATCTTTGAGATATGTTTCATTTTTTCCTTTTCTATAAAGATAAAGTGGTGGTTGAGCGATATATACATATCCAGCTTCAATAACTGGTCGTAAAAATCTAAATAAAAATGTAAGTAAAAGTGTTTGAATGTGGCTACCATCAACATCGGCATCGGTCATGATGATGATTTTGTGATATCTTACTTTTTCAATATTAAAATCTTCACCAATTCCACTTCCAAGAGCTGTGATGATATTTTTAATCTCTTCAGATTTTAAAATCTTATCAAGTCTTGATTTTTCAACATTTAAAATTTTCCCTTTGAGTGGTAAAATAGCCTGAAATACTCTATCTCTCCCTTGTTTCGCAGAACCTCCCGCAGAGTCCCCTTCCACAAGATAAAGTTCAGCAATAGTAGGGTCTTTTGTTTGACAGTTTGCTAATTTTCCAGGAAGTGTCCCAACACTCATGCTATCTGTTTTTCTTGTGAGTTCTCTTGCTTTTTTTGCAGCTTCTCTACTACGTGCAGCTAAAAGAGCTTTTTCCATTACAAGTTTTGCTTGAGTTGGATTTTCTTCGAAATATTTGTCTAAAACATCACCTGTTAGTTTTTGACAAATTGGTCTTACATAAGAACTTCCAAGTTTCCCTCTTGTTTGACCTTCAAATTGTGGTTCAGGAATTCTAATGCTTACAACAGCAACAAGACCTTCTCGTACATCATCTCCTGTGATTTTTGCATCTTTGTCTCTTGCATTTGCATTTTCTTTGAGATATTTTGTGATAGCTCTTGTAAGTCCTGCTTTAAATCCAGCTTCATGTGTTCCACCATCAACTGTTCTGATATTATTTACGAAACTTTGTGTTTTTTCAACATAAGTTGTGTTATACATCAAAGCGATATCAACTTCAACATCATCCTCTTTTGTAGAAAATGCAACAGCATCAGTGATAGGTGTAGCTTTATTTAAATCTTCAACAAATTGTTTAATACCACCTTCAAAATGATAAGTCTCTTTTTTTCCATGTGGTCTTTGATCTTCAAGTGTTATTGTGATGATTGGGTTAAGGTACGCAACTTCTCTAAATCTTTTTGAAAGTACTTCAAAATCAAATTCACCAACTTCAAAAATAGTTAAATCTGGTTGGAACTCTATGATTGTTCCTGTTTTTTTAGTTGTTCCAATCACTTCTAGTGGTTTATCATAAAGTCCTTCATGGAACTCTTGATAATGGATCTCTCCGGCTCTATGAATTGTCATTTTCAGACTACTTGAAAGGGCATTTACAACAGATACCCCAACCCCATGAAGTCCACCTGAAACTTTATAAGTATCTTTGTCAAATTTACCACCAGCATGTAAAACAGTAAGTGCAACTGTAGCAGCACTAATATTTTCAGTTGGATGGATTGCAGTTGGAATCCCTCTTGCATTATCTTTTACGATTATTCCATTTGTTTTAGTAATAGTGATATTTATAGTATCACAAAATCCAGCCATAGCTTCATCGATAGAGTTATCAACTACTTCATAAACCATATGATGTAAACCATTTGTATTTGTATCACCAATATACATTCCTGGTCTTTTTCTTACTGCTTCTAGCCCTTTAAGGACTTTAATATTATCGGCTCCGTATTCTGTTTGTTCTTCTTCTAACATAGTGTGATTCCTTCTTTTTGTATCTTTTTTATAATATAACCGGCATTATTATTGTTGTAAAATTATTATCTCTTAATGCAAATGGTAGTCTTGTCTCATTAAATCCTATTTCAAATTTTTCACTATTTGAAGTACTTAAAAAGTCAAGTAAATATTTACTATTTACAGCAAAGTAAAATGGCTCACTAATATCTAAATGCTCTTCTATTTGAGTTTTTGCTTCACTATCTTCATCCAAACTTTCTAAAATAATATTATTTTGTAAAAAAGTAATTTTAATATTTGGTTTCAGTGATGTAATAAGTTTAATAGCATCTATAAATAAATTTCTATTTACTTTTACAGTTACTTTTAAATTATTTGGTAAGATTCTTGCATAATCTGGAAATTTACCATTAATAAGTTTTGTAAAAAATGTATAATTTTTATTTTGAACTACAAGATTTACATCATCATATTTGATTTCACAATCATCAAAAAATAATTTTTGTATTTCGATGATAGCTTTTTTAGGAACAATAATTTGATTTGATTTATTGTTAATATTTTCAATTTTGCTTATAGCTAGTCTTCTAGTATCAGTTGCTACAAAATTAATTTTATCCTCTTTGATATCTATTAAAGCACCATTGAGTTCAAATTTAGGATTATTGTTATCAATTGCAGGTGTAATGTTTTTTATAGAATTAATAACATTGATAATATTAACATCAATTTTATGTAATGTTTTCATATTTGGAAAATTTGGATATTCATTTGCTTCATACATAGGTAATTTAAATGATGTTTTATTTTGTTTGATATGAAGATTATTATCAATCACTTCAAAGTTAATATTTTCATTTTTAAGTCTTCTAATAATATTTAAAAGGTTACTACCATTTACTGTAGCTTTTCCTTCTTCATAATTTTCAATTTCATCAATATGTGAAGATAATCCCATTTCATAATCTGTTGATTTTAAAATCAAAATATCATTAATAACTTCTATGTAAATATGTGAAGTGATAGCACTTAAATCTTTTTTTTCTAAAAAAGGTTGCATAGATGCGATAACTTGTTCAAATCTTCCTTTGTTTGTACTAAATTTCATAATTTGTCCTTTTTATATATTTAACTAAAATTAGTAGTGATAGTAGTCTATGTGAATAGATGAAAATAAATAACAAGAAGCTTATACAAAGCACTTTGAAGTGATGATAAACTTTTTTGTTTTATTCACATCTATTCACATATTTTTATCAACCCCTTTATTTTGTTAATATTTTATTTTTTAGATTTTCTAAAATCAATCTAAAATTTTCATCTTTTTCTATAAGTTCATTTGCCTTAGAGATATTTTTTGAAACACTTGAATGATCCTTCATCCCTAAAAATTTTGCGATATCTGGCATAGAATTATGTGTTAATTCTCTTGCTAGAAATATCACTATTCGTCTTGCATTAACAATATTTGCATTTCTTTTTGATGATTTTAAATCACTTGGTTTGATATTGAGTTCACTTGCAATTACCTCTATAATATTTGGTAATTTAATATTATTTTTTTTCTCTCTTACTTGATCTTTGAGGAGATTTCTCACCAAATCCATATCAATTTTTTGCCCTAATAAATCAGCACTTGCATTGATTTTGATAAGTAATCCTTCAATTTCTCTGATAGAACTATCAAGTGAAGTTGCTATATAGTTGATAATCTCTTTTGAAAGATGAATACCATTAAGTTCACTCTTTTTTTCAACTATCGCAATTTTTGTTTCAAGTTCAGGAAGCTGAATATCGGTTGTAAGACCCCATTCAAATCTACTTTTGAGTCTCTCTTCAAGTCCTGCGATTTGTGAAGGCAGTTTGTCTGAAGTGAGTATGATTTGTTTATTTGCTGTATGAAGCTCATTAAAAGTATGAAAAAACTCTTTTTGAGTTTCCTCTTTTCCACTTAAAAATTGAATATCATCAATTAAAAGTAGATCACATTTTCTGTACTTATTTCTAAAATGTTCCATATTTTTATTTTTTAAACTAAAAGTAAAATCGTTCATAAACTGTTCAATTGTGACATAAATCACTACTTTATTGTGTTCAATCGCATCATTCCCAACAGCTTGAAGTAAGTGAGTTTTTCCAAGCCCTGTTCCACCATAAATAAAAAGGGGATTATATTGTTTCCCTAAATTTGTTGATACTGCTTTAGAGGCATTATAAGCCATCTGATTTGAACTACCAACAACAAATGATTCAAAAGTATATGATTGATTTAAAATAGTATTTTCAGGTGTGTTTGAAGAAGATTGCTCATTGATGATATCTTTTTTAGATCGTCGTTTTTCACCGATTAAAAGTATTTCAATTGATGGTCTTATCGATGTTTGATTGAAATATATATCTTGGATAATAGTATTAAATTTTGTTTTGATATAGGTTGCTATAAATCTATTTGGAGCTTCAAATACAAGTAATTCATCACTCGAACTTGTTTTTTTAAAAATAAGTTGCTTAATGAATTTTGTATAATCTGAGGGAGAAACCTCTTTTTTGAGCTCTTCTATAATATTTATTTTTGACAAATTACTTAATCCTATTTTTTTAAATGTTTTTGATTATATCTAAAAATAATTTAAATTCTTTGTGAAATAAGTGAATAACTTTATGTGAATAAGTGAATAATTTTACTTTTTAGCTATTATTTCACTTATGAAAATATTGAGTATTGACCCTGGAACCATAAATTGTGGTTATTGTATTTTAGAAGTGATTAACAAAAAACCAAAACTTGTTGAAGCTGGTCTTATAAAAATGAAATCAAGAATTTTGCAAGAACAGATTGTTGAATTTATAGAGGGATTGGATTTGGTGGTAAAAAACCATATAATAACTCAAGTGGCTATGGAAGATATGTTTTATGCTTTCAATCCAAAAACAGTGATAAAACTTGCACAATTTCGTGGTGCTATTACTTTAAAAATTTTACAAGATTTTGGAAATTTTTATGAGTACACACCATTGCAAGTAAAAAAAGCAGTTACAGGAAATGGAAAAGCTACAAAGGAACAAGTCTCTTTTATGGTAAAAAGACTTCTCAATCTGAAACAAGAAATCAAACCATTTGATGTTACAGATGCAATCGCTGTGGGTTTGGCACATTGTCAGAGATTATAATGGAGAAGTTCTCTACATAAAATTTAAAAAATTACATAATAGTTACACAAAAAAGATATAATTTTTGCATGAAAATATTTTTAGTAGAAGATGACACATTATTAAACGAAGCTATAACAGCTACATTCTCGAGTTTAGGGTACAAGGTTACTCCATTTGATGATGGGAAAACGGCATTTGATAATATAGATAAGTCGTATGATTTGTTTATAATTGATATTAATTTACCAAATGTTAATGGGATGGAACTTGTAAAACAAATCAAAAAAGTTTATAAAGAAGCGAATGTTTTTATAATGAGTGCTGATATAGATATACAAACTATTGTAAAAGCATATGATTTAGGTTGTATTGATTATATAAAAAAGCCATTTGATATAAGAGAAATTATTGCAAAGATAAAACACACACTAAAGATTCCTTTAGGAAATGTACGATTTAAAAATTGTCCATTGTCTATGTACAATAGAGATAAACAGGTTTTTATTTATGATAAAAAAGAGATACGATTAACTGCAAAAGAGTTGTTACTTCTTGAGATACTTTTAAAGCATGCAAATAATACAGTTTCAAATGAACAGATTGAAGATTATGTTTGGGGTGAAAGTTTCAAAAATGGTCATGTAAGACAACTTGTCGCAAAACTTAGAAAAAAAATAACTTGTAATATTATAGAAAACTACAATTCAAATGGATATGTAATAAATACAATTTGATTCACTTTGTTTAGATATGTTTATGTGAACTATCCAAACAAAGTTTTATGCTAATGTTCGTTTAGACAACCTTCAAATATATACTTATGTTCAGTTGGTAATACTTCAAATAAAGCTCTTGCTAAATCTTGAATCTCCCATAAAGCACTTTTACTACTTCTTAAGGCTATAAAGTTTTGTAAAGACCTTGCATTGATTGTCCAAGTAAGTTCAGTTTTATAACTCTCAGGCAAACAATATTTTGCTCTATCATTACTCACACCTTCAAGAAGCATAAGTCGTAAATTTTCTAAAGCTACAACAGACGCAAAATCAACTCCTAAAATACCACTCCAAACAAGGTATTTACCAGCTCTTAACATATGTTTATCTGCATACACCTCAGTTGGATTTTGATATTTTTCTTTGAGTTCACTCATCGACATACCAGCTGTGAAAGTTTCCTCTTCTTTAAGTTCTTTTAGAGTGTATCTTGTAGATTTTACACTTGGAGATGCCATTCTATGACGAGCTAATTCTTGTAATAATGCACGACTTACACCACTAATATAAAATGTGTAGGTTAAATGTTCTAAAGTTGAAGCATGTTTAAATTTGTTTCCAACTCTGTCAATGAGATCTTTATCTTTTTCTCCACCATTATCACTTTTATCATGACTCGCCCAACAAGTTCTAATAGCTTTTGCACACACTGTTAAAGATGAATGTTGCAGTAGTTCTACCTTCATATTTTCTCCCTATTCTTCATTTTTCTCATTATACTCATTTTCTACTTCTAAATCCCACAAAACACTGATTCCATAATCTCTATCAAGTGCAATATATTTAAAATACTCTTTTTTTGTGTGGTAACTAAAAAGTCTTACAACAACATCCTCACCATTGAGAAGTTTTTTCACTTCAAAAGCTCCAATTCCCTTTTTACCCCATTTTAAAAGACTGTTTCCCCAAATACGAAAAGAGCAGGTTGCGGTTGCTGAGAGTTCAAACATCTCTCCATCTTCAGTTTTCCAAGAAGCATTGGAGCAAGTGTAAACTTTTGTATTTTTTCCACGAACGACTTTTTTTTCATATCCTATAATCCCATTTTGACAAAAAGGGCATTTCCCAAGACTAGACATTAAGATAAAACTTCAATCGCTTTTTTAACACAAAATTCCAGTGAGGTGTTATCAGAAATAATGGGTTCTATATGTGGAGGAAAATACTTTGCGGTAGTGTGACCGATGGCTATGGCTGTAAAACTTTCATCCCAAATATTATTTTCAAAAAAGCATTTAATTGTAGAGGGTGATGAAAAGATAATAACAGAGTTTTTAGGGAGAATAGAAGGGGTTTCATACCTTTTACATACAGTTTCATAAACAACTGCTTCATCGCAAGATATTTTATTATCTTGTAAAATAGTTACCAAATCTGAAACCAAATCTTTCCCTCTCACATAGAGTACTTTTTTGTTTTCTAAAAGAGGAATCATCTCATGTGCAAATTCATTTCCATGTTTTGCTTTTCCAGTAAATGCGAGTTTTCCTTTCATTTCTTTAAGTACTTTCGTGGTTTGTGGTGCTATTACATAGCTTGGAATCTCTTTCCATAAAGGAGATAGCTTATCAATCCCTATAATTGCATTTTTTGATGTAAAAATAAGTGCATCATAAGAACTAATATCAATTTTTGTATCGTGGTAAAGTATCTCTATCATTGGAAGATTTTTTGCCCATTTCACTTTTTTATCACTTAAGATATAAATCTCCATTTTGCTATTTTTATAAGATTCTAGTTTAGATTTGAAAAATCGTTTTATTTTAGCGATGAGGGAATCTTTTTTTGAAATAATAATTGATTCATTTTCATCTACAAAAAAGTGATAACCACTTGTAGTAAGTGCATAGGTGACTTTTATCTTTTCTTTGTAGATTTCATCTTTATTAAATTTTGTGTCTTTAAAAAGAGTATTTGTAGTAGCATCGTATTCATAATAGATAAGATTTAATTTATCCAAAAGGGTTGTGATTTTTTTCATTGAATGTCGCTTTTCATTTGATATATTGGAATTAGATTATATATGATTTGGACAAATTTTTTGCTTATTTTTGCTACAATTGAGCCGTATATTTAGAAAAAATAAAAGGGAAAAATTATGAAATTTACAGCACCATTAAAAGCAAAAAGTACAAAAATTATGCTTCTTGGAAGTGGAGAACTTGGAAAAGAAGTGGTTATTGAAGCACAAAGACTTGGAATTGAAACGGTTGCAGTTGATAGTTATGCAAATGCACCAGCTCATCTAGTGGCAAATAAAGCTTATGTCATCAATATGAAAAATAAAGATGAACTTCTTGATGTGATAAGAAAAGAGAAACCAGATTTTATTTTACCAGAGGTTGAAGCTATTAGTATTGCTGCACTTTTTGAGGCTGAAAAAGAAGGATTTCATGTAATTCCAAATGCAGAAGCGGTAAATAAAACAATGAATCGAAAAAATATTCGGGTATTTGCTTGTGAAGAGTTGCAACTTCCAGCTTCAAAATATAGATTTGTGACCACTTTTGAAGGACTCCAAGTTGCTGCAAATGAGATGAAATTTCCTTGTGTTATTAAGCCAGTTATGAGTAGTAGTGGACATGGGCAAAGTGTTGCTAGAAGTGCGGATGATTTGGAAAAATCATGGGAACTCGCAAAAGAAGCTAGAGGGGATGCAAGTGAATTAATCGTAGAAGAATTTATCACTTTTGATTATGAGATTACACTTTTAACTGTAAGAAATGAAACAGGAACAGTATTTTGTGAGCCAATAGGGCATATCCAAAAAGATGGTGACTATATCTTTTCATGGCAACCAATGGAGATGAGTGAAATAGCAAAACAAAAAGCGATAGAGATAGCACAAAAAATCACTGATGGACTAGGTGGGCGAGGACTTTTTGGTGTAGAACTTTTCGTAAAAGGTGATGAGGTATATTTTTCTGAAGTAAGTCCAAGACCACACGATACAGGGATGGTAACACTTATCACACAATCTCAAAGTGAATTTGCTTTACATGTAAGGGCAGTGCTTGGACTTCCACTTGATTTTATCACTTATGGAGCAGGGGCAAGTGCGGCTTATAAAAGTACGACAGATACATTTACACCAGAGCTAGAAATCTCAAATGAACTATTCACTAAAAATTCTTTTGTAAGGGTATTTGGTAAACCTCAAACTCATATCGGAAGAAGAATGGCAGTTGCACTTACTTTTGATAAAGAGAGTTCAGCAGTTGCATTAGAAAACGCAAAAGAGTTGATTGGAAAGATTGCTGAGTAGTAATCTTTTTAATATAATAAAAAAGCCCAAGTGTGTTCACTTGGGCTTTTAAAGTTTAGAAGATCTAAAATTATTTAGATCTGATTCCTAAATCTTGAACTAATTTAGTAAATGATGCATAGTTAGTTCTTTTTAAATAAGTAAGAAGTCTTTTTCTTTTTCCAACCATTTTTAAAAGTCCAAGTCTTGAAGAGTGGTCTTTTTTGTTGATTTTTAAGTGGTCTGTTAAAACACTAATTTGTTTTGTTAATAAAGCGATTTGAACTTCCGCTGAACCTGTATCTTTTTCATCTCTTCTGTATGTTGAGATAATCTCTTGTTTTATGTCCTGATCTAAAGCCATCATGACCTCCTTGATTGGTATAGTATTCAATTACCGCAATGGTAAAAGTTTGGGATGCTATCTAAAAAGCTCTTACACTTTCTTTAAAAAACAGCTTAAAAGGACAATTCTAGTACCGTTTACTTTTCCTTCAACTTGCTCTGGATTTCCATTGAGTAAGATTCCTTTTACTACAGTTCCCCTTTTTGCTGTAAAATTTGCACCTTTTACCTCTAAATCCTTGATAATGGTAACACTATCTCCTTGATTTAAAACATTTCCATTGCTATCTCTTGGAAGCTCTTGTTGTATTATAGGAGTATCTCCATCTGCCCACTCTTTTATCTCATCTTCAAGATAGATCATATCTAGTAAGTCTTGGTTGTTTAGTTTTTTAAGGAGTCTGTATGATACAACTTTAACAGCTGGAATTTCACTCCACATAGTATCACTTAAGCAATGCCAATGGTTCCCATCTAATTCACTAGTTCCAGCTATTTGCCCTTTGCAAGTATCACATACATAAATAGATTGTTCACTACTTCCATCACTTGGTGCTACTTCCATAGCACTTAAATTTTCTGTTGCTCCACAAAGTTCACAAATATCATTTGCTCTTTTTTTTAATTGTTCTAAAGACATTATTTCTCACTTTTTGATTTTATTTTTTGTAAATTTTTACTTTGGAGATAATAGCAAGTTACTACTTCCTAAGTGATAAAAATTTGTTAAAGATTTCTATTAAGACTAACTTTATCTTATTTTATTAAACTGCTAATACTTAAAAATAAAATAAAAGGAATTGAAATATGGCAACAGTAACATTTAAAAATGATATAGTATGCAATTTAGCAGGAAATGAAATCAATGTTGGAGATGTAGCTCCAGTAGTAACAGTAGTAAACTGTAACCCAATGCTTCAAAATGAGACAATTGGTGGAACTGGAAAAGTTCAATTAGTTATCGCAGTACCATCACTTGATACTGGTGTTTGTGATGCTGAAACAAGAAGATTCAATGTAGAAGCTGCTAACCTTTCAGGTGTAGAAGTTATCACTGTATCTATGGATTTACCATTTGCAGCTGCTAGATGGTGTGGAGCTGCTGGAATTGAAAACTTAAAAGTTTGTTCAGATTTCAGAAATAAAGATTTCGCAAACGCTTATGGAGTACTTTTAGCTGATGGACCATTAGCTGGTATCACTGCAAGAGTTATCTTTGTAATTGGTGAAGATGGAAAAGTTTGTTATAAACAAGTTGTTCCAGAAATTACATCAGAGCCAAACTATGCTGAAGCTTTAGAAGCTGCTGCATCTGCTACGCCTAAAAAATCTGGTTGTTGTGGTGGAGGACACTGTTCATAATTGAATAGCTGTTTGTATCATAAGAGTTAAAAAGGCTAGTCAATCTGACTAGCCTTTTTTTATTTTCATTTTTAAAGTTA
>RRZT012587290.1_pt1 | contig 18028 bp, 19 predicted proteins | sample 2165551 | NCBI WGS metagenome assembly RRZT01 (sample SAMN10456910, study PRJNA506462) | wastewater metagenome | biome: wastewater; feature: sludge; material: wastewater sludge; isolation source: wastewater sludge with Escherichia coli K12::gfp cells carrying plasmid... | place: USA: Moscow, Idaho...
CAGGAAAGCCGGGAAACTCCCAAGACCGTGGATTTTTCCCTCGACTACCTGCGCTCGGCAAAACCGCACATCCTGTTTGCCCGCTGCGAATTCACCAAGCAGGGCAAACGCGTGGCCAATATGCAGGTAACGGCCTGGCAGGAAGACGAATCCAGGCCAGTTGCCGTTGCCCGGGGACATTTCCTGCTCAACTAGCCTGTCAGGCGGGAAAACAGCAGTGAAGCCTTCTGGAGAAACAACAGCATGACGATCTACAACTTTTCCGCCGGACCCGCATTGTTGCCGCAAGACGTGCTGCGGGAAGCGCAACGCGAACTGACCGACTGGCACGGCAGCGGCATGTCCGTCATGGAAATGAGCCATCGCGGACGCGAGTTCATGTCCATCCACGCCCAGGCAGAAGCCGACCTGCGCGAACTCCTGCAAATTCCCGACAACTACCGGGTCCTGTTCCTGCAAGGCGGGGCACACAGCCAGTTTTCCATGGTGCCGATGAATCTCCTGCGCGGCAAAACCACTGCCGATTACGTCATCACCGGGCACTGGGGCAAGGTCGCCATCAAGGAAGCACGGCGTTACGGTGACATGCGCATTGCCGCAACAGGCGAGGCCAGCGGCTTCAACGGCATCCCGCCGCAATCAGAGTGGCAGCTCAACCCCGACGCCGCCTACCTGCACTACGTCAGCAACGAAACCATCGGCGGCGTGCAGTTTCCGTTCATTCCCGAATCCGGTGTACCGCTGGTCTGTGACATGTCGAGCGATTTCCTGTCGCGACCGGTTGACGTTTCCCGCTTCGGACTGATCTTTGCCGGCGCCCAGAAAAACATTGGTCCGGCCGGGCTGACCCTGGTGATCGTGCGCGAAGACCTGCTCGGGCAGACCCTGCCGGGCACGCCGACCATGTTCGATTACAAGATCCATGCCGATGCCGACTCGATGTACAACACGCCACCAACCTACGCCATCTACATGGCCGGTCTGGTGTTCCAGTGGCTCAAGGATAACGGTGGCGTACGCGGCATCCAGATGCGCAACGAGGAAAAGGCCGGCCTGCTGTACCACGCCATCGACTCCAGCGACGGTTTCTATCGTTGCCCGGTGGATGTCGAATGCCGTTCGCGCATGAATGTTCCGTTCCGCCTGCGTACCGAAGACCTGGAAAAGCGTTTCGTGGATGAAGCAGACATGGCCGGGTTGCTGCAACTCAAGGGCCATCGTTCGGTGGGTGGGGTACGTGCATCCATCTACAACGCCATGCCGTTCGAGGGTGTCAAGGCGCTGGTCGCGTTCATGGCAGAATTCGCCCGCCGTCACGGCTGATTGTCCATCGTTTTCCGGGGTTCCAACGTGTCAGAAGAACAACTCAAACAACATCGTCACGCCATTGATTCGATTGATGCGGAAATCCTGGCGCGACTCAACGCCCGGGCAGGGCATGCCCGGGCCATTGGCGAAATCAAGGGTGGCGGCATCATTTACCGTCCCGAGCGTGAAGCCGAAGTCTTGCGCCGCATCAAGGACCTGAACGAAGGACCACTGCCGGGCGAGTCGGTTGCGCGCATCTTCCGCGAGATCATGAGCGAATGCCTCGCACTGGAAAAACCGCTGTCGATCGCCTTTCTGGGGCCCGAAGGCACGTTCAGCCAGTCCGCAGCCATCAAGCACTTCGGCCATGCCGCCACGACGGTCCCGTGCGTGTCGATCGACGAAGCCTTCCGGGCCGTCGAATCCCGTACGCTGGACTATGTCGTCGCCCCGGTTGAAAACAGCACCGAAGGCGCAGTCGGCCGGACGCTGGACCTGATGGTATCCACCCCGCTGAAAATCTGCGGCGAAGTGGTCCTGCGCATCCATCACCACCTGCTGCGCCAGTCTGCCGATGCCGCACCTCCCCGCAAGGTGTATTCACACGCACAGTCGCTTGCCCAGTGCCACGAATGGCTCAACCGCTTCCTGCCCGATGCCGAACGGGTGTCGGTCGCCAGCAATGCCGAAGCAGCCAGGCTGGCCAGTGAGGATGCCACGGTGGCCGCCATCGCCGGCGAAGCCGCTGCCGAGCGTTATGCCCTGACCCGGATCGCCAGCAACATCGAGGATGAACCCAACAACACCACCCGCTTTCTGGTGCTCGGACACCAGGATTGCGTGGCCACCGGGCATGACAAGACCAGTCTCGTCTGCTCGGCCCAGAACCGACCGGGAGCCGTGCACAGCCTGATCGCTCCCATTGCCCGGGCCGGGGTCAGCATGACCAAGTTCGAGTCACGTCCGGCGCGCTCCGGCCTGTGGGAATATCTGTTTTTTGTTGACCTTGAAGGGCACCAGAGCGATGCCACCATGCAGCAGGCGCTGATGGAGCTGCGCGAGCGGGCTGCCTTCGTCAAGGTCCTGGGATCGTATCCGGCAGCAGTGCTCTGATCCTCCAGTGACGCATTCGTCTTGTCACACGGGCAGCGTCAACTGCCCGTTGTGCTTTACAGGAAATCCATCATGAAACGTATCTGTGTATTTTGCGGCTCCAACTTCGGCAACAAGCCCGATTACGAACTGGCCGCCATCGCCATGGGGCAGGAGCTGGCCCGTCGCGGCCTGAGTCTGGTCTACGGCGGCGGCAAGGTCGGCCTGATGGGAGCCATCGCCGACGCCACGCTGGCCGCCGGAGGTGAAGTCATCGGTGTCATTCCCGAATTCCTGCGTCTGAAAGAGCTTGATCATGCGCACCTGACCGAACTGCACATCGTCGGTTCCATGCACGAACGCAAGGCGAAAATGGCTGAACTGGCTGATGGTTTCATTGCCATGCCGGGCGGATTCGGCACGTTTGAAGAATGGTTCGAAGTGCTGACCTGGTCGCAGCTTGGCATGCACTCCAAGCCGATCGGCCTGCTGAACGTCAGCGGCTTTTACGACCCGCTGCTGCAGTTTGCCCAGCACGCTGCCCGGACGGGATTTGTCCGTGAAGAAAACCTGAGCCTGTTCGTCAGCGCCAACGAACCTCCGTCGTTGCTCAACGCCATGCAGGACTGGCAGCCGGTCCGTGTCAGCAAGTGGATGGGCAAGGCCGCCATCTGACCAACCGGAACATGCCGACGGGGCAGAGGTGGAACGGATATGGTAAAAACGACAGGATCATTACCTGTTGACCGGAAAACCCATGTCAGACCTATCCCGCCTTGCCCCGTCCCATGTCCGGGCCATCGCCCCCTACCAGCCAGGCAAACCGATCGGTGAGCTGGCCCGTGAGCTGGACCTCGATCCTGCCGGTATCGTCAAGCTTGCCTCGAATGAAAACCCGCAGGGTCTGTCCCCCCGGGTCAAGGCGGCACTGGTCGCAGCACTGGACGACATTGCCCGCTACCCGGATGGCAACAGTTTTGACGTAAAAGTGGCCGTCTGCCGCCGCTTTGGCTCTGTACCGGAGCAGATCGTGCTGGGCAACGGCTCCAATGACCTGCTGGAACTGGTTGCCCGGACCTTCCTGAGCCCGGGCGACAGCGTGGTGTTTGCCCAGTATTCCTTTGCCGTCTACCCGCTGGTTACCCAAGCCTGCGGCGCCACCTGCATCGAAGTCCCGGCCCGCGATTTCGGACATGACCTGGCCGCCATGCGTGCAGCCATCCGGGCCGATACCAAACTGGTGTTCGTTGCCAACCCGAACAACCCGACCGGTACCTTTGTGTCCGGAGCCGAGTTACTGGCATTTCTGGAGTCCGTGCCGGAAAACGTGCTAGTCATGCTGGACGAGGCCTATACCGAATTCCTGCCCGAAGCAGACCGGTACGATTCGCTGTCCTGGCTCGGGCGCTTTCCCAACCTGATCGTCAGTCGCACCCTGTCCAAAGCCTACGGTCTGGCCGGCCTGCGCGTCGGCGTGGCGTTTGCCAACCCGGTTGTCGCAGACCTGATCAACCGTATCCGCCAGCCGTTCAACGTCAACAGTCTGGCGCAGGCAGCAGCTTGTGCGGCACTGGAAGACGAAGCATTCCTTCGCCAGACCGTCGACGGCAATACCCGGGGCTTGCGGCAGCTGGGCCAGGCTTTTGAGCGTCTGGGTATCAGCTACATCCCCAGCCGCGGCAACTTCATCACCTTCCACTGCGAGGATGCGGCAGGCATCAATCGTGCCTTGCTGCAACAAGGCGTGATCGTACGGCCGCTGGCCAGCTACGGTCTGCATCACAGCCTGCGTGTATCGGTCGGCACCGAGGCCGAAAATGCCCGCTTTATCACCGCACTGGAACACATCTTGGCCTGACCGGCCCTCAATGAAAAAGCGGGGTTGATACCCCGCTTTTTCATGTGCTTTCGCCTGACAACCGGCTAGGCATCCAGTCCGGCCTGCACCAGTTCGGCGGCCCGGATCACCGCCCGGGCCTTGTTGCAGGTTTCCTGCCATTCACTCTGCGGCACCGAATCGGCCACTACGCCAGCCCCCGCCTGCACAAACAGCTGCCCGTCCTTGATGACAGCGGTGCGGATGGCAATCGCCAAGTCCATGTCGCCATTGAAACCAAGGTAACCCACGGCGCCACCATACACACCGCGCTTGCCCGGTTCAAATTCGTCGATGATTTCCATTGCCCGGACCTTGGGGGCACCGGACAGGGTTCCCGCCGGGAAAGTGGCCCGGAGTACGTCCAGGTTGCTCATGCCGTCCCGCAGTTGTCCTTCAACGCTGGAGACAATGTGCATCACGTGGGAGTAGCGCTCGATCACCATTTTGTCAGTCACGGATACCGAACCGGTCTCGGCCACGCGCCCGATGTCGTTGCGTCCCAGATCCATCAGCATGACATGCTCGGCAATTTCCTTGGGATCTGCCAGCAGCTCCTCGGCCAATGCCTGGTCTTCTTCACGCGACTTGCCACGCGGACGGGTACCGGCAATCGGACGCACCGTCACCTGCCGGTCTTCCTGGCGCACGAGGATTTCCGGTGAGCTGCCTACCACGTGGAAATCGTCAAAATGGTAATAGAACAGATAGGGCGAGGGGTTGAGGCTGCGCAGGGCACGATAGAGTGAGAGGGGGTTGTCTTCGTACGGCAGGCTCATGCGCTGCGACAGGACAACCTGCATGATGTCACCGTCGACGATGTAACGCTGGGCCGATGCCACGGCTGTCTTGAAAGCCTCTTCTCCGAATTCCGAGCGGGCCACAGCCGGGCGGGAAGGCAGGGACAAGGGCAGGGGAGCCGGTTCACGCAACTTGCCGCGCAGTTGCTTCAGGCGGGCTTCTGCCTTGGCAAAGGCGTTGGGTACGGCCGGATCGGCGTATACCACCAGATAAAGCTTGCCGGACAGATTGTCGACGATGGCCAGTTCTTCCGACAGCATCAGCAGGATGTCCGGCGTGCCGATCACGTCCGGCTTGGGTGGACGGGCCGCCAGACGCTTTTCGATCAGACGGATGGTTTCATAGCCGAAATAGCCGACCAGCCCGCCATTGAAACGCGGTAACTGGTCCAGCTGCGGCGTACGGAAACGCTGCTGGAACGACTCGATGAAGCCGAGCGGATCACCTTCGTGCGTTTCCAGCACCCGGTCGCCATGCTCGACCTGAACCCGCAGCCCGTTGACGCGCAGGCGTGTGGTGGCCGGCAAGCCGATGAACGAATAGCGGCCGAACCGTTCTCCGCCCACGACTGATTCCAGCAGATAGGAATAGGGCGCATTGGCCAGTTTCAGGTATACCGACAGCGGCGTATCCAGATCGGCATGCAGCTCGAGGGTAACGGGGATGCGGTTGTAGCCGGCAGCAGCCAGACGGGTGAATTCTTCGGGAGTCATCATGAAATCCGGTTCGGGCAAGAATGATCAGGCAGAAAACGGCAGGGCAAGCCGCACGACAGGGGCTTGGCTTGGCCATCGCCAACTCGCCAGATTGGGCAGGAATTTCATGATAAGAGGATGTCCGGACAAAAATCAGCGTATGGCATTCTTGCCGAATTCATATGCCGCAGCAAGCGAGGTGGCCACAAAGTCAGCCTCGCAGGCACTGACATCCTCGTAGCCATAGCTGGCAGCAATCGCCAGCGCACCCGCCTGCCGGGCGCACTGCACGTCATTATGGCTGTCTCCGACCATGGCCATGGCTTGCGGTGGCACCCCGAACTGTTCTGCCACATGGAGCAGCGGCAACCCGGACGGTTTTTTCTCGGACAGAGAGTCACCACCGATCTGGATATCCAGAAAGCGGTCCAGCCCCAGGGCCGCAGTCAGCTTGCGGGCCGGGCCGACGGATTTGTTGGTGATCAGGGCAACCCGGAAGCCTTCGGCCTTCATGCGGGAAAGGGTATCAACGACGGTCGGATACGGTTGCGTATGGTCTGCCAGATGCTGGCCATACCAGTCCAGAAACATGGACAGGGCTTCGGCATGCTGACCATCGGATACACAGCCATCGCGCAGGTCGGTCAGGGCCCGGTGCACCAGGGACGCGATGCCGTCACCGACGTGGTAACGGATGCGCGCTTCTGGCAACGGCGGCAAACCGTAGTACGCCCGTACCCGGTTGGCCGCAATCGTCAGGTCCGGAATCGAATCGACGAGGGTCCCGTCAAGATCAAGGGCAAAAGCCTGAATACGCATGGCAAACCATCCGGCAAGAAAACAGCATCATGCCAGCACGGACCGGAGCGGACAAACGGCCCCGGTCCGGTCAATGCGGGCGGCACGGCACCCAGATGGCGTTTTCCAGCGTCATGGCGGTTTCACCGGCCTGATTGGTCGTTGTCCAGCGCCAGCCGACTACGCCGAACTCCGGCTGTGTGGTTGATCTTTTGGCCTTGAGAACCTCCAGCGTCACCTTCAGGGTATCCCCCGGACGGGTCGGACGGGGCCAGCGCATCTTGTCAACCTGCATGCCGACCAGCCCGCCGGCCACACGGTCCGCCAGCAAGTCCACCACCAGCCTCATCGAGGTTGTTGCAGTCTGCCAGCCACTGGCAGCCAGACCGGCAAATACCGAATGTTCGGCCAGCCGGGCATCCAGATGAAAAGGCTGCGGGTCATGCTGACGGGCAAATCCGGCAATGTCGTCAGCAGTCAGCGTACGGGTCGCGGTCTCGAAGCGCATGCCAGGCTGAAAATCCTCAAAATACAGTTTCTCCATGATCTTTCTCTTTTTGTGAGGGAATACAGCACAACGCCGGCCTTAAGGCCGGCGCTGCATGAAACAGGCATGGTCAGGCAGATTCACCGACCGCCGGGCCAGCCAGAATACGTGAGGGTTCCGCCGTAGCGGCCAGGGCAGCCACCTTGGCCGCCTTGGTCCGGAAGGCATCACCGTCAAGCTTTTGTTGCCAGTCAGCAACCTCACCATGACCGGCCATCGCGGCCAGCCGTCCGGTCAGCTCAGGAGTAACGGGCATGTCGAGTTGTGCCAGCAACTCGTCAGCCAGGTCCGGACGGTTGCATACCAGAGCCATGTCGCAGCCGGCCGCAAAAGCTGCCTGCGCCCGGGCCGCAATCCCCCCGGCACCTGCCGCGCCCTCCATGCAGAGGTCATCACTGAAAATCGTGCCGTCAAAGCCCAAGCGTTCCCGCAAGACTGTCTGCAACCAGAAAGGCGAGAAACCGGCGGGCAGCGGATCAACTGCGTCATAGACCACATGGGCCGGCATCACGGCATGCATGCCGGCTGCTGCCAGGCGGGCAAACGGGATCAGGTCGGCTTCTTCGATGGACGCATAGCTGCGATGGTCTACCGGGATGACGTGATGTGAATCGCCTTCCACGGCTCCATGGCCAGGGAAGTGCTTGCCGCAGGCAATCATGCCTCCGGCCACCAGCCCGCGGGTCAGCGCTTCGGCAAGGGTCGCCACGATGTTCGGGTCTGCATGAAAACTGCGGTTTCCGATGACGGCAGACCGGCCGTGGTCAATGTCAAGCACCGGAGTAAAGCTCAGGTCCACACCACTGGCCCGCAATTCGGTCGCCAGCACTTCACCGACGTCATGAGCCAGATCCAGTGCGGCCTCCGGTGACTTTTCCCACAACGCCCCCAGAACCTGCATCGGCGGCAAACGGGTGAAACCGGTCAGGAAGCGCTGGACCCGGCCACCTTCATGATCAACTGCAATCAGGAGATGCGGACTGCGCAAGGAACGGATTTCCTCGGTAAGGGACCGCAACTGTCCGACGGATTCGAAATTGCGGCGAAACAGGATTACGGCCCCGACCATCGGGTGGGACAAACGGCGGCGATCATCATCAGACAAGGAGCAGCCAGCTACATCGACCATTACCGGGCCGCGGGGAAGTTGCAAAGTCATGGCACTACCAGAGAAAAATGGATATTGCCGGCTGCGGGACATGCCGGCGCAAAGGCGCATCATGGCAGAGATGCCATGATGCCGATTCAGTCGCGGGCACGGTTCCACCAACGGGCCAGCACGAACGAAGCCAGCCCAACCTTGAGCCAGCGCGACCAGTGCCGGGCACCTTTGTCCGGCAGGGCGGCGGCCAGTACGGCAGAGGCCATCTTGAGCGAGCGGGCCTCTCCGGCCAGTGCCGTGCCTTCCTTGAGCCAGTGAGCCGGCCGGCGCCAACGGGCCAGCTGGACTCCGGCCTGCATGCGCAAGGCATCACCCTTGACCAGCAGGAGCTGTTTGCGGAATTCGCGATCCTGTTGCCGACGGTTCATGCCTCGTCCTTGTGCGAATGCGCAAGTGTCTGCCAGTCTTTCCTGATTTCGGTCAGCGTCAGGTGAAATGCCGGCGGAGCCGATGCCATCCGGTGCATCAGCGTTCTCAAAAGGCCGTAAGCAGCCAGAAGGAAGCCGCACAAAAGCCCCAGCAGCGCCCAGCCACGTACTCCGGGCGGGGTCAGGACAGCCACCATGACAATGACAGTCACCAAGGCTGCCAGAACCAGAATCAGGGCACCGACCGCCAGCACGACATGCGTGACGACCCGCTCCTGCTGCTCCGCCATTTCAATACGGAACAGCTCGACACGTGTGGATGCCAGCCGGACCAGCCCGGTAACCAGTGCAGACAGGCTGCCCGGACGGGCTCTGGATGAGTCGGAGCCCGTCATGGATTAACGGCGCGAAACCAGCAGGCCAAGCAGGAAACCCACCACGGCAGCCAGACCCACGAGGCGCCACGGATGGTCGTGGGCGTACTGGTCGGTCGTCTTGCAGGCCACCTTGGCCTTGGCGGTCACTGCCTCTTCGGCGCGCAGCAGGCGGTCTTTGGCCACTTCCAGATTGGCGGTCAGCTTGTCGCGCAGGGCACGGGCCTTGTCGCTGCCGTTTTCGCTGGTTTGTGCAATCAGCTCTTCGGTGTTGTTGAGTACATCACGGACGTCGTCCAGCAATTGTTCTTTGCTCACTTCACTCATCATGATCTCCCATGGCTAAACACAGACTGACGAAGTTTCATCAGTATCGGACGAAGTAGCGCAATTGTCTTGCTGCCAGCACTACCTCAATATCAACAAGATTGCCATACATCATTGCGTCGGAACAGGAAAAACCGGGCAGTTCCAATCCGGACGGCCCGGCCTCACTTCTCAAGCCAGGCCAGCTGCCATGCGCTCAAGCACGGCGTCCCGGCCGATCAGCGCCAGGACAGCATCGACGGACGGCGTTTGCGTCGTGCCGCACACCAGCACGCGCAACGGCATGCCCAGCTGGCCCATCTTGATGCCCTCGTCCGCGCAGAACGGCTTGAACAGGCCGTGGATGGCCTCGGCATTCCACTCCGGCAGGGCAGCCAGACGTTCGGCAAAGCGGGCCATGCGGGCCGGTGCCTCGCCGGACAGGTGCTTTTCCACGTCAGCGGCAGCCGGTTCGCGCCGGGCGTAGAAGTAATCCACCTCGCGGGCCAGTGCATTGAGGTCCTGCACCCGTTCCTTCACCAGCCCAATCACGGTTTCCAGCGCCGGGCCGTTGCCGGTGTCCACGCCGGCAGCATCCAGCCGGCTGCGGATCAGGCCGGCCAGGCGCACGTTGTCGGCAGCCTTGATGTGCTGGGCGTTCAGCCACAGGAATTTTTCCTGGTTGAAGCGCGATGCCGACGGGCTAACATCCTTCAGGTCAAACCACTCGACGAACTGGTCCATGGTGAAAAACTCGTCGTCACCGTGCCCCCAGCCCAAGCGGGCCAGGTAGTTCAGCAGCGCCTCGGGCAGGATACCCTGGTCGGCGTAGTCCACCACGCTGACGGCATCGCGGCGCTTGCTCATCTTCTGGCCGTCCTCGTTGAGGATCATCGGCAGGTGCGCATACACCGGCAGCGGGGCGCCCAGCGCCTTGAGGATGTTGATCTGGCGCGGGGTGTTGTTGACGTGATCGTCGCCGCGGATGACGTGGGTGATGTTCATGTCCCAGTCGTCCACCACCACGCAGAAGTTGTAGGTCGGGCTGCCGTCGCCGCGGGCGATGATCAGGTCGTCAAGCTCGGTGTTGGCAATCTCGATCCGGCCCTTCACTGCGTCGTCCCATGCCACCACGCCGTCAACCGGGTTCCTGAAACGCACCACCGGCGTTACGCCGGCCGGCGGGGCGGGCAGTTCCTTGCCCGGCTCCGGACGCCAGCGGCGGTCATAGCGCGGTTTCTCGCCCCGGGCTTCCTGCTCGGCGCGCAGGGCGTCCAGTTCTTCGCGGGTCATGTAGCAGTAGTAGGCGTGCCCGGCTGCCAGCAGCTCCTGGATGACGGCCTTGTAGCGGTCAAAACGCTGGGTCTGGTAGAACGGGCCTTCGTCATGGCCAAGTCCGACCCAGCTCATGCCGTCCAGAATGGCCTTGACCGATTCCGGCGTCGAACGTTCAAGGTCGGTGTCCTCGATGCGCAGCACGAACACGCCATGGTGCTTTTTGGCATAGGCCCAGGAGAACAGGGCAGTGCGGACTCCGCCGATATGCAGATAACCGGTCGGGCTCGGGGCGAAACGGGTACGGATCATGGTCAGTTTGGTGGGCATGGAAAGACAGAACCAGTCATTTTACGCCGGACTGGCATCCTGCACAGCGTTGCACCGCACAAACCTGCACGGCATTGCGCAGCAATTCCTCTGCAAACACCCCCGAATCCCCCTGATCCAGGCTCTCGGTGGCACCTTGTACGCACAGGAAGAACCGGATCGCGCTCCGGAAGCGCTGCGCGAACCAAGCTACAGACAGAACACAGAAGCACCATCAGCAAGAACCGGCTGACTCAGGTCTGGATGATGGCTATCCGCAGCCATGGACAAAGTCATTGCCTGTCCGTCAAAACAGGCGCTCCGCCACAGAGGATGCCTGGGCAGGCATTGTTGCCGCAGGCGAAGAAAAGGTCGGCAAAGCATTTTCGACGGGGGCAGCAACAGGCGGCGGCGACACTGCTCCAGTCTCGTTGCCATCAGGCACCACCACCACCGGCATGTCCGGCCGAAGCCGGGGCAAGGGCTGCAATCCGGCAATTTGTCCGTTGCTGCTGTCACGGCAGCTGAGACATACCGGCTTGCCGGTGCGGGCCTGCAAGGCTTCGATAATCCTTTGCTGGCGGATTTCGCGCCCGCCGCTGCTCCATTTTTCGGCTGTCGTCCGTATCTGTGCCGCGTTGGCCGTGGTTTTGCCGTAGCGATCGGCAAAAGCAGTCATCCAGACATCCCCCTTGGCATCCTGGTTCAACAGGACCGATTGGTAAATGACTGATACCGGCACGCCATAGCGGACACGCGAAGCCAGATCCAGCGCGTCTTCGTTGCGCAACCGGACGCAACCGTGACTGCGGAACCCCGGCACGCTGCCCGGCGCATTCGTGCCGTGCATGCCGAGACCGAGGCCCGGCTCGCCAAAACGGATGAACACCTTGCCCAGCGGATTTTGCGGCCCGGGCGGCACCACGGTCTGCACGGTCTTGCCGGCGCGGGCCATTTCCTGCTGGATGGAACGCGGTACATGCCAGGCCGGGTTGCGCGAAATGCCGGTGACGTCATATTCGCCTTCCGGCGTTTGCGTCAGCGCCTTGCCTACGGCCACCGGGTACGATTTGACCAGTTGTCCGTCGTCATAGACGAACAGCCGGGTCTGGGGCAGGTTGATGACGACATGCACACCCCGGGAGCTGACGGCATGGTCCGGGACAGCAGTCACTGCCCAGACCCGCGGCACGCCAAGACACAGCAGGGCAGCGCAGACAATGCGATACGGCACGGGATACATGGACATTCTCCGTACGGCCAGCGCAGGCCAAACCTTCAACCGCAATGATAGACAGCGTGTCCGGAGCTCACGGACAAATCGTACATCGCCCCGGTGCTTGCCCTACAATAAGCGGTTTTCCACTTGAACCACCGCAGCCCTTGATGCACTGCGGTGCGCAGCGACCCGCCATGTCCCAACTTGCCACTATCGAATCGCTCGACCACGAAGGACGAGGCGTCGCCCACGTCGACGGCAAAACCGTATTCATCGACGGGGCCCTGCCGTTTGAAACGGTCGAATACGCCAGCTACCGCAAAAAAACCAGCTACGAAAACGCCGACTGCAAGGCCATCCTGCACGAAAGCTTCATGCGCGCCCGGCCTCGCTGTCCGCATTACGACATTTGCGGTGGCTGCTCCATGCAGCACGTTGAATTCAACGCCCAGGTTGCCGTCAAGCAGCGGGTGCTGGAAGACAACCTGGCCCACATCGGCAAGGTGAGTCCGGAAGTCGTCCTGCCGCCGATTTATGGTCCGCAATGGGGCTACCGCCACCGGGGCCGGCTGTCAGCCCGCTTTGTCGCCAAGAAAAACACCGTCCTGATCGGCTTTCACGAAAAGCGCTCGAGCTTCATTGCCGACATGGAGGAATGCCACATCCTGCCGCAGCGCATTTCCGACCTGCTGATGCCCCTGCGGGCACTGATTGCCAGCCTGTCGATCAGCCAGCGCATGCCGCAGGTGGAATATGCCGGCGGTGAAGACCTGGATGTCCTGGTGCTGCGCAACATGGACCCGCTGACCAGCGAAGACGAATCACGCATCCGGGCATTTGCCGATCACCACAATGCCAACCGGCTGCTGCCGTTGCAGTTCTGGCTGCAACCGAAAGGACCGGACAGCTGTTATCCGTTCTATCCGCTGGATGCACCGGCGTTGTGCTACCGCTTGCCGGAATTCGGCGTGGAAATGCCCTACAAGCCGACCGAATTCACCCAGGTCAACCCGGGCATCAACCGTGTGCTGGTGTCACGGGCACTCAAGCTGCTGGACCCGCAGCCGGGCGAGCGCATCGCCGACATGTTCTGTGGCCTTGGCAACTTCACCCTGCCGATCGCCCGCTCCGGGGCCGTTGTGCTGGGCATGGAAGGCAGCCAGCAGCTGATTGAACGTGCCGTGCAGAATGCCACGCACAACGGTCTGGAAAAGACCGTGCGCTACCGCATGGCCAACCTGTTCGATGTCACACCGGAATCGTTTGCCAAGCTGGGCCGGTTCGACAAGATGCTGATCGACCCGCCGCGAGACGGTGCCGTGGCGCTGTGCAAGTCGCTGGGCGACAACGGTCCCAAACGCATTGTCTACGTTTCGTGCAGCCCGTCCACACTGGCCCGCGATGCAGCCGTGCTGGTGCATACCCAGGGCTACACGCTCAGGGCAGCCGGCATCATCAACATGTTCCCGCACACGGCGCACGTGGAATCCATCGCCCTGTTCGAAAAAACCGGGCCGGCCAAGAGCCGGGCCGAACTGGAAGCCATCGAGGCCGCTGAAGAAGCCGCCCGGCAGGCAGCCAGGGACGCCCGCAAGGCACGCGACGCCGAAGCAGCCCGCCTCAAGGCCGAGCAGGAAGCCGAACGGGTTGCCCGCAAGGCGGCACGGCACCAGCATTACCTCGACAACAAGGATTATTACGACGCCCGCTCCGTAGCCCAGGAGTCCGGCAAAACGGCCTCTTGATCCTTTTGCCCGGCATGAACCGGAACAGGTTTTGCCGGGTGGATTCAGGGATGCCGCAACAAAAATCCCCGGTCGTCTGACCGGGGATTTTTTGTGGTTCTTCTGCAACCGCCTGTTTGCTTACTCTTCGTCTGGAACGTTGAGGGCGTTGATGTTGTAGCCGGCATCAACGTAGGTGATCTCGCCGGTAATGCCGCTGGCCAGATCCGACAGTAGGAAGGCAGCTGTATTGCCGACTTCTTCGATCGTCACGTTGCGCTTGAGCGGTGCGTTGTCGGAAGCCATTTTCAGCAGCTTGCCGAAGCCGGAGATGCCCGACGCAGCCAGTGTCTTGATCGGACCGGCGGAAATGCCGTTGCAGCGGGTGCCTTCACGGCCGACCGATGCAGCAGTAAAGCGCACGCTGGCTTCAAGGCTGGCCTTGGCCAGACCCATGACGTTGTAGTGCGGGATGGCCCGCACGGCACCGAGATACGACAGGGTCAGCAATGCACCACGGCGCCCCTGCATCATCGGACGCGCAGCCTTGGCCAGGGCCGGGAAGCTGTAGGCCGAAATATCGTGCGACACTTGGAAGGCCTCACGGCTCAGGTTGTCAAGAAAATCGCCGGCCAGCGCCTCGCGCGGGGCAAAAGCAATGGCGTGGACAAGACCGTCAAGACCATCCCAGTGCTGCCCGAGTTCAGCAAACAGATTGTCAATGTCCTCGTCCGAACTGACATCGCACTTGAGCACGATGTTGCTGCCGAAATCCTTGGTCGCCATTTCGACGACACGATCCTTCAGCTTTTCGTTCACATACGTGAAGGCGAGCTCCGCACCCTGATTCTTGCAGGCCTCGGCAATGCCGTAGGCGATCGAGCGGTTGGAGAGCAGGCCCGTAATCAGGATCTTCTTGCCCTGGAGGAATCCCATGTACCTAGTCCTTGACGTTTGGAATCGGACGATTATAGCGAAGCTCTCGGCCCTTGTCCGGGCATGGGCTTAACCGGCTGCCTGAAGCCAGCGGGCGGCACCCACCACGAGGGCCGGGAGTCCTGCACATACAACGAGTACGAACAGCCCGCCCAGCGGCCGCGGCCCGCGACGCAGCTGGTACAGCCGGACCAGGAACGTGCAGGCCAGCAGCAACAGGCACAGCAGTGACGGCGAAAAGACATACAGCCGGGCCAGTGGCGAGGCCACCAGCAAGGCCATGGCCAGTGAGGCATGCAGCAACAGTGCCGCCACCATGACGGCTTGCAGGCCGTCATGAGCCGCAGGTGCAAAACGGGCGGCTACACGGCCCCCGGACTGGCGTCCGGCCATCAGCATCCACAGCACGGCGGCCAGACCAAGCCAGACATAGGGATACAGAAAAGGCAGCCACACTGGTACAAGCGCCTGCTCGGGACGCATGGCCTTGCTGGCCAGGGCCAGGATCAGCCAACCTGCCAGCACGCTGGCCGTTATCTGGGCGTCCTGACGGACGATCAGCCACCACAGCAGGTAAAGATTGACCGCAGCAATCGGCAACAGGGCCAGCAGGACGGCCCCGCTCATGCGGCCAGTACGCGCTCGAAAGCCGCGGCAATCAGCTCGGCAATATCGGCAAGCAGGCGGGTTTCCATGTCCGGGCTGAAGCGATGCTCGCTTTCACTGGCCAGGATCAGCGCACCGAACGCTTCGCCGGCCGGATTTTTCAGCGCGGCCAGGGCAAATGATTGCCATGCGTCGGCTGTTTGTGGCAGCCAGGCCATCATTTCAGGGGGCAGGTAGTGCCCGACCACTGGTGACTCAAGCGCCCTGGCGGACAGGGGCAGGGGCTTTCTGGAAAGACCATGGCCGGCTGCCTGCGGATGCCACAACCCCAGTTGCCAGCCGGTCACGGCAAAATCGTCGTCCATCGAAGCCCTGACAGCAGCCATCACGGTTTCGACAGACGTGGCCCGCATCAGATGCAGGGCCAGCCGGTGCGTGGCGGCAACGATCTGGTCATTGCTTTCACCGTATGCCATCAGTTGCGCCATGGCGGCATTGAGCTGCCGGGTCTTGTCTTTCAGGACCCGGACCTGTTTTTCAATCAGCGGAATGGTGCCTTCCTGGCGGGGTGCCGGCACCTGCAGTTCAGTCAGGATATCTGGATGTTTTTCAAAAAAATCCGGATTCCGGGTCAGCCAGACGGCAATGGCTTCAGGTGTCATAGCGTGATTTCCCCCTCGAATACGGTCACGGCCGGCCCGGTCATCCAGACCGGATGCCCGTCGCCAGCCCAGCGGATCCGCAGTTCCCCGCCCCGGGTCTGCACCGTAACGGGAGTATCCGCATCCAGCAGACCGCGACGGATACCCGCCACGACGGCGGCACAGGCTCCGGTACCGCAGGCCAGGGTTTCACCGCTGCCACGCTCGAACACCCGCAGGCGGATCGCTGTACGCGACTCAATCTGCATGAAACCGGCATTGACCCGGGCCGGGAAACGGAGGTGGTTTTCGATCAGCGGGCCAAAGGCCGTAACCGGCGCCGTATCGACATCGTCCACCACCTGCACCGCATGCGGATTGCCCATCGATACCACGGTCACGCCAAGTATTTGTCCGGCCACTTCCAGCTTGTGGATTACGGCATCTTCAGCAGCCACAAAGGGAATGTCAGCCGGCCGGAAGCGGGGCGGCCCCATGTCAACGGTAACCAGACCGTCGTCAGCAAGACGCGGAACAATCACGCCCCGGGCCGTTTCCACCCGGATTTCGCGGCGGTCAGTCAGGCCGTGGTCAAAAACGAACCGGGCAAAGCAGCGGGCACCATTGCCGCATTGCTCCACTTCACCGCCATCACAGTTGAAAATGCGATAGCTGAAATCATTGCCGGCATCCTGCGGCGGCTCCACCAGCAGCAACTGGTCAAAGCCGATGCCGAAGCGCCGGTCTCCCAGCTTGCGGATTTGCTCCGGCGTCAGGCGGATGGTCTGGCGTACGCCGTCGAGCACGACGAAATCATTGCCAAGGCCCTGCATTTTGGTGAACTTGAGCTTCATGGTGCAAACCGGTAAAACGATGCGCCAATCATAAACAAACCATGAATCTTACGGGGAGAAACCATGCTGCAACTTGAAGCGCTGTCCGTCGCGCTGGAGGCTCATGTCGCCACCATCCATTTCAACCGTCCGGACAAGGCCAATGCCCTGAACGAGCAGATGTGGGACGAGCTTCGCCGGGTCTTTGAGTGGGCGGATGACACGCCGGAGGTACGGGTCGTGGTACTGGCAGGCGAGGGAAGGCACTTTTGCGCCGGCATCGACCTGATGATGCTGGCGGGCCTGCAACAGGCGATCCACGATCCTTGCGAAGGCCGCAAGCGCGAAAAACTGCTGGCCACCATCCGGCGCCTGCAACGCTCGGTCACCGCGCTGGAAGCCTGCCGCAAGCCGGTCATTGCCGCGATCCACGGTGCCTGTGTTGGTGGCGGGCTGGATGTGGCGCTGGCAGCCGACATCCGGCTGGCTGCCGGCAATGCCACTTTCTGCGTCAAGGAAATCGACATCGGCATGGTGGCGGACGTAGGTACCTTGCAACGCCTGCATCATGTCGTCGGTGACGGGCGTGCCCGCGAACTGGCCCTTACCGGACGCCAGATCGATGCAGAAGAAGCCGAGCGCATCGGTCTGGTCACCCAGGTCTTGCCGGACAAGGAAATCCTGCTGTCGGCAGCCAGCGAACTGGCCGGCATGCTGGCCGGCAAGTCACCACTGGCATTGCGCGGCACCAAGCAGGTGCTGAACTACAGCCGCGACCACAGCGTTGCCGAAGGGCTGGAACAAGTCGCCCACTGGAACGCAGCCATGCTGATTTCCAGTGACATCCAGGCGGCCGTAATGGCGCAAATGCAGGGACAGACGCCCGTGTTTGCCGATTAACGTACCAGCCGGTCTTGAAAAGCAGACAGCCGGATCAAATGATCCGGCTGTCTGCTGGCTTGCATCAGGATGCCGGTCGCCAGCAACAAGACAGTGCGTACATCCGTCTTGCGGCTTCCGTTATCAGGCGAGGAAGCGGCTCGGGTAGACCTCGTCGATCAGCTGGCGGCAATCCAGCACCCGCAAATCGTTGTCGTGGGCAAAGGACATCAGGAACTGGAAGACGCGCGGATCGATTTTTTCAAGCTTTTTGTCCAC
>RRZT011191497.1_pt1 | contig 18019 bp, 19 predicted proteins | sample 2165551 | NCBI WGS metagenome assembly RRZT01 (sample SAMN10456910, study PRJNA506462) | wastewater metagenome | biome: wastewater; feature: sludge; material: wastewater sludge; isolation source: wastewater sludge with Escherichia coli K12::gfp cells carrying plasmid... | place: USA: Moscow, Idaho...
ACAAAAAAAGAGTATTTGAAAAACTTTTCGGTTCTATTACGCTATGTTTTACTCTTTTCCTGTTTAGCATTAAGCATAAAATTCATCCTGCAACTGGGTTCAACAATCCCTTCTTTAAGCCAGCTTGCATTTGGTTTTAGGCCTATTGTAATTGCCTATTTACATTTGGTTTTATTAGCAGTAATTTCGTTGTTCTTGTTGTTTTACATTTATGCTAATCATTTGATTTTTATTAATAAACAGATAAAAATTGGTTTGCTAGTATTTACTTTTGGCGTTCTATTAAACGAATTAGTTTTAGCCATTCAAGGCATTACATCGTTTACTTATACTATTATTCCGTATGTAAATGAACTCCTTTTCATAGTGGCGCTGATCTTGCTTTTAGGAATCGGATATGTTACTTATTTTTCTATCAAAAAAGTAAAAAACAATCCTTCTTTATGATTGAACTCATAGAATAATTAATTGGTAAATAGGTACTTTGTACTATAAACCAAAGTAACCTTTATTATGAAAAAATCAATTCAATTATTAGTAGCCATTTGTATCTTAACCGTTTTTGGTTGCAAACAAAATAGTGAAGCTTCAGTTGAAACTACCGCCGAAGAAAATGCTACCCCTGCGGTAGGACAATCAGCTGTGGTGGATGAAACATCTAGTCCAAACATTGTTCAAACAGCATCCGGGAGTAAAGACCACACGACACTTGTAACAGCAGTAAAAGCTGCTGGATTAGTAGATGTTTTGAGTAATGCGGGTCCGTTTACCGTTTTTGCACCTACGAATGCTGCTTTTGATAAGCTCCCAAAGGGAACTGTTGAAGGGCTATTAGAACCAAGTAAAAAAGATGACCTGAAAAACATATTGGAATACCACACCTACGTTGGGAACCTAAAAACTGAATACATGCAAGATGGGCAGGAATACGAACAAGTGAATGGCGGAAAAATAAAAATCACTAAAGTAGGTGACAAAGTATTTGTAAATGGATCTGAAATTGTAGCCTCAATAACGACTGCAAACGGAATGATTCATGTAATAAACGATGTTTTACTTCCAAAATAAAATTATTAATTCATTTTACCAGATTTTAAAAAAAAAAGCGCAAACTAATTTAGTTTACGCTTTTTTTATGATTTTTATCCTATTGTTTTATACATCAATACTGCCGAAATATTCCTAGCTCTTTGTTTTATTTCTTCTGCTTTTTTGCCTGTGAATAATTCATCAACTGTTTCATTGAACAAGGCGTTCCAGTGTTGAAAATGAGCTTCTGTCATTTCGCTTTTTTGATGTAACTCTTTGTGTTTAATCATAGGATTTCCCGAATAATTCCCGTTAGCAAACATTATATTTTCCCAGAAATCATACATTCTAGACAAGTGCTCTTCCCAATTTACCTTGGCTACATCCGTAAAAAAATAACCGATTGTAGTGTCCGTTTTTATTTTGCCATAAAAAGTGTTTGTCAGCTTTTCGATGTCGTTTCTATTTTTGATATCTGTTTTCATTTCTCGATTTTTATCCTTTAAACAATAAACGCAAGCTGTCTTCAAAAGCTTTAACGGGACGCACAAACTCACGGAAAATGATCTGCTAGACTCAGTGTTCTGTACAACTCAAGCAAAAGGACTAAAAAGTCTTCTTCTAAATACAGAGTTCTTTACCCTTTATAAATCTTTATTTTTAAATTTAAATAGTGAAATAAAGAAAGGAACTATCACCCATAAACACAACAGCAAAAAGGAAATAAGTAATCCCACAGAAGTGCCAAAGAAGTCTTTAAAAATTGCGCCTGTATATCCCATCATTGCCGAAACATCCAGATGCAATAATATTTGAATTCGCGCTAAATCTATCGGACTAAAAGCTGTAACTACAATCATTGCTTTTTCAATTGGATAATCTGATAATTGAAATAATAAATACAAAATCAACCCATCAAAAAGCAGTGCAAAATACAACCAGCCCATTATCGCAATACCTATCCCTTTGGCCTTGTCTCTTGTGAGTATCGAGCTTAAAAATGCTAAAGCCACAAAGACCAAAGTAATTAAAGAGCCAATTATGAGCATCATTATCCCCACACTGTCAGGAGCGTTGATTAATAGCGGAATTCCAGCTCCAATAAAAAAGGCTAGAACCATAGACAATGAAAGCCCCAAAAACAAACTTAACCAAATTTTCTTTCGTTTGATGGGCTGACTCAACAAAAGCTCAATAAACTCAGCACTATTGTATAAATAAATGGTAGCAAAAAGAATAGAAACCAACGGAACGGTGAATAAAATTATATTCAAAATAGTGAGTAATCCTTTCGCCGAATTATCTTCTAACCCAAATGAACTCCAAGAAAGAATGGCTAGAATAAGGGTGTAAGCTACAATGATTTTGTTCTTAAGAATGTCTAGAAAAATGATTTTAATGATTCTGTTCATTGCTTTTGTTTTTTAAAATTTTGGCAATTGCCTTAGAAATTTTTTGTTCGTTTGTTGATTGCAACAAATCATGAATTGTTTGATGAAAATGCACCGTTCCTTCTTGCATGTATATAATTTGGGTTATCAAATCATCTAATTCGCTCAAAAGATGTGAGGTAATCAAAATAAGCTTCCCTTTTTCCTTTTCTTTTATTATTTTGTCTTTCAATATTTCCGAAGCCAAAGGATCGAGTCCTGCAGTAGGTTCATCCAAAATCAGCACTTCAGGATTAAATAAGAAAGCTAAGGTAGCACTTACTTTTTGGGTAGTTCCTCCTGATAGTGTACGCATTTGTTTATCAACTATTTTTTCAAGTTCAAATTATTTAATTAAATCTTCATCTAAAACCTGTTCTGAATTCCGAATTTTTTTTATCATTTCGATGATTTGACCCACCGTCATATAATCTGGATACCGACCAATTTGTGGCATATATCCAATATTTTCCCGATACTCAAATTCTTTCAAAATTGATTTTTGGTCAAACAAAATATCCCCTTTTGTTGGAATTACCATTCCTAAAATACTTTTTATTAGCGTTGTTTTTCCGCAACCATTAGGCCCAATTAAGGCAATACATTCTCCTTTTTTGAAGGAGAGATTAATGTTATTTAAAACTTCTAATTTTCCGAACTTTTTATATATATTTTTTATTTCAATCATAGTGGTAAAGAGTGCATTAATGGCGAATTATCAATAAAATTATCTGGAGTTATACTTGGTAAAACTTTTTCAGATTTATCCAAAAGTGTAATCATAAAACTCCGGAACAATAACATTGCCGATGGGTTTTTTTCGACTAAAACAGCAAATAAACTGAGTGGATGGTAAGGAACATCCCCTAAACCATCTTTATTTAAATCATAGCCTTCGTATTTATCCCAATAATTTGTATCGAACTTATTTAACACCAAACTTCCATTAGTTCCCATATCAAAAGTGTTTCCAATAAAGTTATTCCTCACAATTTCATTATCTACACAACTTGCTTGAATCTTCATGGCCCAGCCGTTGGCTTCAAATATGTTTTTCTCTATCCAAATTCGATTTGTTCCTTCCATGTGAATTCCAGACGTATTCTTATAAAATTTATTTCCAATAATATGACTGTCAGATATCTCTTTGAGGAATAATCCATACGCACTATCTCCCCAGTTTTCTTCAAAATAGTTATTAAACATCTTAACATTTTTGGTAAACATTACCGCAACACCGGCACCGTTATTCTTGAAAACATTACTAATATACGCATCATCATTAGAGAACATAAAATGCAATCCATATCGGATGTTGTTAGCAGAAATATTTCTCCAAATAACAGAATTGGTAACAAATTCAAAATAAATTCCATCTCGATGACCAGAAATTGAGTTTCCAATTACTTGGAGATTATTACTTTTCCAACAATGGATTCCGTTGCCTATCTGTTGTTCTTCTTTACCGTAAGCAACTATTTTATTGTTTTTTATTAAGCAATCTCTACCGTTTTGAATATAAATCCCAAAGAAATTATCATCTAAAACATTGTTCTGAATAACAACATTGTTTTTATTATACACTTTAATAGCACAGGGATCTTCAAGTGAGGCATAACCTGATCTAATTACTTTAAAACCTTGTACAACCACGCTATCCGCTTTTATTGAAAGCACTTCATACTTTTTTTGTCCATCAAGAATAGGGAAATTTTTCCCCATGAAAACAATTTTTTTATCAATAATAATATTGCCTTCTTTGTAAATTCCTTTATGAACCAGAACAGTATCACCGTCTTTAGCCAAACTAAGGGCCTTTTTTATTGATTTTACAGGTTTATTAGTACCTACTTCTATCACATGGGCATGAAGAAATGAAGAAAAAAACAGGAATATGTATGCGATATTTTTCATTATTTTTAAATATTAAACCCTCTAAATTCAATTAAGAAATCACTATTGTTAGTCTCTTACTAATTCAAAAACGACAGGTTTATTTAGCAATTACAACTTCCCAAGTAATTGGTTCTGCTTCTAATTTTGCTCCAAATTCCTTTGCATCCTTTTCAGTAGATAAAGCTATAATTCCGCCTCTCATAGGACTTTGAATTGTTCCTCCAGAAAGGAAAAAAGCAGTTTTTGCTGGAATTAAAACATTGTCTTGCGAATAATCATTCACATAATAAGCAGCTATTTTTGTGTTCGAATTTTCTTTTCCATAATTTGTCATACACATAAAATCGTCAAACTTATAGACTCTGCCTTTTTCAGTAATTACTTCCGCCGCATATTTCCCGTCGGCTATAGTCATTTTACAAAAATCGCATGAATCAACGTTCAATTTAATTGGAACAGCTTCTGTTTTGGCACAGGAGAAAAAAGATAAAGATAAAAACACAAGTAAAACTGCTGTTGTATTTGATTTTTTGAATTTTTTTAACAAATTAGCCTCTTTTACAACTAGTAAAAATAACAAAAATCCCGAAGCAATCAACATCCATCCTCCAATATCCGGAATAGAATAAGCTCCAAAATTTAGCAACTGTTTGTACCCTATTAATGGGGGCTGATAAGACATTCCTGGTACTCTGATTGCCGCATTTGGATCTAGATTGTGTCCGTATTCATAGTTCCATCGGTAAAAATCGACTCCTGCCAATATTCCGAAAAGAATAAATGAAATAAATAAAGCATAAAGCCCATTTTTCTTGGCAATTATAGCAACTGCCAAAGCACAAAATGCAAAAAAACCGATAATATAAGGAAGTACAGTAAATTCTATAAAGTCTTCTTTGTGTAAGGTTTTCATACCAATGTAATGGTTTAATCCATTAATAATATCTACATCTCCTCCAATTTTATTAGCATGTAATTGAAGTACTAAACCTTCTGGATATTGAGGAGCTGACAGCTCAATTCTCCACATTGGTACAAAAATAGAGGACACTAATAGCCCCATCACCAACAAAAGTATTGCTTTTGAAAGTGTTGAAATTTTTGAATTATTCATGATTTTTCTATTAAAAAAAGGGAACAAACTAAATAATTTGTTCCCTCTTGAATTTGAATTGATTCTTATTTAGCTGGCATATTTGTCCCTAAGCTAAACGTTATAGGAACAGTACTTCCTGCTGGAGAGACCCTAACATATCCTTGCATTTCTTGGTGTAATGCACTACAGAAATCTGTACAATAGAAAGGATATATCCCCACTTTTTTAGGTACCCATTTCAAAGTGGCAGTTTCACCCGGCATTATTAAAAGCTCTGCGTTATCCGCTCCTTTTATAGCAAATCCATGCGGAACATCCCAATCCTGCTCTAAGTTAGTTACGTGAAAATACACCTCGTCTCCTAATTTTATTCCTTCAATGTTATCTGAAGCAAAGTGAGAACGTATGGAAGTCATATACACATGAATTTTATTTCCTTGTCTGACTACTTTAGCTTCTTTCTCTCCTTTGGCTACAAAAGGGTGCTTGTTATCTTCGATCTTATAGAACTTTAACTGACCATTATTTCTAACTAAATCAGCTGGTGCAGCTTGAGCATAATGAGGTTCTCCAATTGTAGGATAATCCAATAATAATTTCATTTTATCACCACTAATATCAAATAATTGTGCACTTTGAGATAGTTCAGGTCCAGTAGGCAAATAACGGTCTTTGGTAATTTTATTGTAAACAACCATGTATTTACCAAAAGGTTTTCTACTATCTCCACCAGGAATACAAAGATGACCTGGAGAATAATAGGTTGGGTGACGATCTAAAATTTTCAAAGTTTTGATATCCCATTTTACAACTTCCGAAGAAACAAAGAAAGTAGTATAAGCATTTCCTTTTCCATCAAATTCTGTGTGCAATGGTCCTAAACCTGGTTTTTTAACTTCCCCGTGCAAAGCTGCCTCGTATTTGATAACTGGAATTCCTTCATAATCACCATCAAATTGTTTTTTGGCAATAGCATTTTTCATTTTATCAAAACTAAAGACTGGAATTAAAGCTGCTAATTTTCCGCTGCCTATGATGTATTCACCTGTAGGATCCACATCACATCCGTGAGGTGATTTTGGACAAGGAATCATGTAGCAAATATCTTTCAATTCTTTTGAATCAAGCACTAATACTTCAGTTCTCATTTCAGATTTTGTGGTATGCGTTTTTTCGTCCCATTTATTGTGTACATATTTAGCTTTCACTTTTTTTCCTTTTCCAGCTTTAATGTATTCTTCGGCTTTTTTCCAGTTCACTGCCATGATAAAATCTTTATCTTTTTGTGAAGCATTAACTTCTAATAAAGTATTGGCTTGTTCCGTATTGTAACATGAAAAGAAGAACCAACCATGAGATTTACCTTTTCCGGCATGACTTAAATCCCAATTTACACCTGGAGTTTCAATTTGAAAAGCAATATCCATTTCTCCTTCTTTACCAACTTTCACAAAACTTAAATATCCTTTGAAATTTTTCTTATACGTATTAATAGGCACATCTCCATTAGCATTGTCTGGAGGAACGCTAAAACGAGTTCCCGCTACCACATACTCCGTGTTTTCAGTAATAAATGGAGAAGAGTGATTTCCTGCACTATTTGGTAATTCAATTATTTCAACCGTTTTGAATGTTTTCAAATCAACACGGGCAATTCTTGGAGTGTTATTGGCATTAGCAAAAACCCAGCGACCATCCACTTCTCCATTAGTTTGAGACATATTTAAATGGTGCTGATCGTCCCAAGGCACATAACCGTGAGAAGTGTTCAACATTGGCTTCGTTTCTTCGCTGTAACCGTAACCACTCTGCGGATCTTGAGAGAATATTGGAACTACTTTTAACAATCTTGCGCTTGGCAAACCATACACACTCATTTGACCACTAAAACCTCCTGAAACGAAATTATAGAATTCATCGTATTTTCCTGGAGCAACATAGACTTTCTCAGCTGCGTCACCACTTACCGCATCTGCAGTGTTTTTGGGTTTACATGAAACCAAAAACGCACTTGCAAAAACAACTGCAAGCATTGATTTTAAAAGAATTTTTTTCATAATTATTTAATTTATTTTTTATACAACTATTTTACTCCGTCGTTTTTACGCATGAATTCAAGCAGGCTTCTTGCATCAGCATCTGACAAAGATTGATTTGGCATTCTAACTAAACAAAGCTCTAGTTGCGCTTGAAGCTCTGGATCTTTATCAATCATCGGATCTGGATTAGTGATAAAGTTCATAATCCACTCTGGTTTTTGACGTTTGGTAACTCCTTTCCAACCTGGACCAACTAATCTTTCATCAGTCAATTTATGACAAGAAGAACATTTTACGGATTGGATTTTATCTCCTTCGGCAGCCATTGCTTCATCTAGTTTAGCTCCTAAATCCACTGATGAGTGTTTTCCTATTCCTCTATTTGGATCATAAGTAGCGGCATCTGTTGAGTTAGTGGTTGACTCTTCAGATGTTGCTGCAGCATCTGTTGAAAAATCGTCCTTAGTTTTGGTTTTGTCACCACATGAAGTTAGCATTAATAATGCAGCTATAAAAAATGTTAATTTGTACATAAAAATTGGTTTTAGAATTATTTAACAAATTTGCAATTATAAATATTTTAAAAACATGATTTTAATCATACTTTGTCTTGTTAATTTTTCTTTTTTAACTAAACATTAAGAAACCAAACGATAAACTTTTGTTAACGATTAAACTTTTTACACCTTACCTTGTCTTATCTCTATAAAACTTAAAACAACAGAAAATGAAAAAATTATTTATCGTTGCATTATTAGTTGTCGGAATGACAAGCTTTGCACAAGAAAGAAAAGCAAAACCAGAGAGAGCAAAAATGGAACAATTGACTCCAGAGCAGAGAGATCAGCTGCAATTGAAAAAAATGACTCTAGACTTAGATTTGAATGCTTCGCAACAAAAAGAAATGAGTAAAATAATTGCTGAACAAAGTGCCAAAAGAGAAGCTAGAATGGCAGAAAGAAAAGCGACTAATGATGTTGCTGAAAAACAACTTACTGCTGACGAACGTTTTGCCAATAAAAACCAGATGTTAGACGAACAAATGGCGATGAAAGAAAGAATGAAAAAAATTCTTACCTCAGATCAATATAAAAAATGGGATGACATAAAAGGGAAACAACATCGTGGAATGAAAAAAAGAATGGCACATAATAAAGATAAAAAAGCAGCAAATATGGATGATAAAAAATAATCCATATACTTGAAATACTTCATCTTATTTAATAAAAAAAGACCCAAATCGGGTCTTTTTTTCGTTTAAAATGTTTTTGAGACTTTATCTATCGCTCGAATGGTGAAATCTAAATCCTCATACGTTAATGCATCAGTAATAAACCACGTTTCATAAGCTGATGGCGCGATATAAATTCCTTCTTGTAATAATCCATGAAAGAATTTCTTGAACGTTTCATTATCGCCCTTTGCAGCCGTTTGAAAGTCTACAACGGGAGCAACGTCAAAATGAACCGAAATCATGGATCCAATGCAATTGATCGTGAAATCAACATTATTTGCTTTTAAAACCTTATCAATTCCTGCAGCCAAATAGGCTGTTTTTTCTTCTAATCTTTTAAAAATAGTACGATCTCTATCTAAAGCTTGCAACATTGCCAATCCTGCGGCCATTGCTAATGGATTTCCTGACAATGTTCCTGCCTGATAAACGGGACCTAACGGAGCCAGATAATTCATAATTTCTGCGCGGGCTGCAAAAGCACCAACAGGCAATCCGCCACCAATTACTTTCCCAAAGCAAACGATATCAGCAGTTATATTAAGTAATTCCTGAACACCGCCTCTAGCAAGTCGGAATCCAGTCATAACCTCATCAAAAATCAACAGAATTTGGTTTTCTGTGCACATGTGGCGCAAGCCTTCCAAAAATCCTTTATTTGGTGGAATACAGCCCATATTCCCAGCGACCGGTTCTACTATTATAGCTGCAATTTCATTTTTATTTGCCGCAATTAAAGCAGCTACATTTTCTAAATCATTATAGGTTGCAAGTAAAGTATCCTTGGCGGTTCCTGCCGTAACACCAGGAATATTAGGAGCACCGAAAGTAATTGCTCCACTTCCCGCTTGGATTAAAAACGAATCCGAATGACCGTGATAACAACCAGCAAATTTTATTATTTTATCTCTTTTGGTAAATCCACGGGCCAGCCTTACAGCACTCATACAAGCCTCTGTGCCTGAATTTACAAATCTAATTTTATCGATATTTGGAACCATGGAAACTGCCAAAGCGGCAATTTGGGTCTCCAATTCTGTTGGCATTCCAAACGAGGTTCCTAATTTAGCTTTCTCAATCACGGCTTGCACTACTGGTTCGTAAGCGTGACCTAAAATCATTGGTCCCCAAGAATTGATATAGTCTATCAAACGGTTTTCATCTTCATCATACAAATAAGCACCTTTGGCACTTTTGACAAAAATTGGAGTTCCTCCTACTGCTTTAAAAGCTCTTACTGGTGAATTTACACCTCCCGGAATTACTTTTTCTGCTTCAGCAAAAAGCTGACTGCTTCTTTTATATAACATTTATGAATTGTAAATTATAGTTATTTTAAATTATTTTACTACCAATCTCTGTCCAATAGAAAGTGTATTGTCAGAAAGATTATTTTTTTGTTTTAAATCTTCAACCCTTAACTCAAATTTCTTCGAAATAGAATAGAGTGTGTCTCCCTTTTGAACTTCATATAAAGCTAGGCTGTTACTGACTATATTTCTGGATTCAATTGTTAATTCCTCAACTATTTGTATTTCATTAGGAACATAATTGACATCTAAAACTTGATTGTCATACTCATGCAAATTATATCGCTCAATATAAGAAATCAATTTGTCTGGGTATTTTGGGTCTGTGGCATATCCGGCGGCTCTAAGCCCTTTTGCCCAGGCTTTATAATCGCCTTTCGAATATTCAAAAAGTTTAGAATATCTACTTCTACCGGTCAAAAACAACGCATGATCTTTGTAAGATTCCGAAGGATTATCGTATTTTCTAAAACATTCCTGCGCAGCATCATCATCGTGTTTTACACTTTCTCCGGTCCAGCCTGCGTGACATTTTATTCCAAAATGATTATTAGAGTTTTTTGCTAAATCGCCTCTTCCAGCCCCAGATTCTAGAATCCCTTGAGCTAAAATAATACTTGCAGGTATTCCGTAACTTTTCATGTTACCCATTGCAATGTCCTTAAATTGATAAATATAAATTTTAATTACATCATTAGTAACAAATGTTTTTGAAGTTGAAACAATTGCCTCGGTCTCTTGTTTTCCTTTTTGGGATTTTGCTGGGGTTGAGAGCCCTGATTTTGTTGAAGTAGCACGCACAACATTCGTTTTTTTAGTTGCACGAAGTATTTCTGTTTTTTGTTTCAGAGGTGCTTTTTTTGCAGTTACAATAACTGGTTTTGTGGCATTGCAGCCAACCAAAGAAATAATTGTAAAAGCAAGTAGGATTTTTTTAAACATAGATATCTATTGTTGGTAATTGTTTGTTTTTTAATTTAATATTCATTCCTTGAATTCCTTGAATTCCACCTGTATGAATAAGTAGAATTTTTGATTTGGCAGGAAAATAGTTTTTTTGAATTAAATCTATAACGCCAAAAACCATCTTTCCAGTATAAATGGGATCCAAAGGAATTTGATTTTCCAAGTAAAACTGATTGATGAATCCGATTAATTCTTCATTAACTTTTCCGTATCCACCAAAATGATAGTCCGTAATTAACTCCCAATTCTCATTTTTTACAAAATTACGAATTTCCTTTTTTAAAAAATCACCTTTTAAAGCGGGAAATCCTAAAACTTTTTGATGCGGTAAACTAGTATTAATGATTCCTGAAATAGTGCCACCAGTCCCTATTGAACAACACACGAAGTCAAAATCAGCATCATCTTGAGTTAGAATCTCTTGACAGCCTTTGATGGCTAACGCATTTGTTCCGCCTTCTGGAACAAGATAAAAACGACCAAATTTTGTTTTTAAATTTTCCAAAAAGAAACCCTCGCTTTTTAAGCGGTATTCTTCTCTTGAAATAAATTCCAGTTGCATTCCGCAATTTTGAGCGAATGACAACGTAGGATTCTCCGAGATTTTACTCCTTAATTCATCCCCACGAATAATTCCAATAGTATAAAATCCTTTCTCTTTACCCGCATAGGCCACTGCCGCAATATGATTTGAAAAAGCACCGCCAAAAGTAAGTAATGTTTCTTGATTTTCTTCTTTCGCCTGAAGCAAATTGTATTTCAGCTTTCTGAATTTGTTTCCGGAAACAAAAGGATGAATCAAATCTTCCCTTTTGATTTGTACTGAAATAGAGTTAGGAAATGATAGTAGTAACTTTTGGTTCAAACTGTTTTATTTTTTACAAAGGTAAAATTAATATATAATAACCCGTTGATTGGAACTAATTTTACCAAATAGATTCATAGAAATGATAACTTTTGAAAAGAGTTTGAGAGTTGTATTACCATTCACATGGCAAAACTGTGTATAAAAATTCCTGTTCCATGTCATTTTTCCAATCATAATTTATATTTATAAATGGATGCGGTAAAAAAGTTTTTTGATTACATCCAGTTTATAATAATAAATGCAACCTCTAAAGATTGCATTTATTAGTTGTACCAAAATCAAAAATTAGTTTTTAACTATTATCTTTTTGCCAAGTTCTAATTTATCTTGCGTCGCAATTTTAACAATATAAATTCCGTCACTTAATCCCGAAGTAGAAAAGTTATAAGAAGCATTTATACCTAAATCTTTTTTACTAAAAATTAACTTCCCAACAATATCATACAAACTACAAGTAGCAACGTCTAATTTAAAAGGGTTGTTGATGGTTAAGCTTTTGGCATTATTGTTTTGAAAAACAACAAAATTTTCAACTGCTGCGTCATCTGTACCTAGGGCTCTATTGTTTTTAAAAGTAATTTCAAACTGAGTATTATTCGTGCCTCCTGGAAGCGTTAATTCGCGAAAGTCATTTTTTATATCGTGATAAACATCCGCAATCTTATCATGCAAATAGATGTTTTCAGCTTCAGTAAAATTCAAAATCTCTTGTACAGTTATTTTATAATTAGCTGTTTTGTTGTTTCTAAAACCAATTGGAATTTTTGTATCTAAATTGAATGGTCTTGCATCGATAACATATTCTGAGTCGTCCATTGCAAAATAAACTTCAGCTACATCGCTCCCGTCAGCTAACATGGCATCCATTGCGTGATCAACACCATTAGTAGCATCCGGAACTAGTGCTAAAACTAATTGACGTATCCCCTGATTGTTTAATAATGTATTTAATCTAATTTGCGGCGCAGGCTTTGTACTTGTTGTCGTATAATCAAAACCAGACACTGATTGAATTACTGGCAGAAACTCATTGGCGTTTTTAGATTTATTAGAAATGGCTCTTCGTTCAAATTGAGAAAAATTCGAAGCGTCTTCTTTTACAAATACACGATAGTCATTTTTCATCTCTACAGTTCCGTTAGCAACGCCATCTACCATAAAGCCTTGTCCAACAGGACAAAATCGTCTTTCATAAACATTCCCTGAGCTACCTAAATCAGTAACTTCATTCCCGTTACCATCGTAGGTATAAAAACGTGCCGGAGTGTAGACTCCCATGTTCCCATGAGTACCATTAGCGGCACCTCCAAGGGGAGAATAGGTGCCATATCCACCTCTAAAATCTTCAATATAATGCGAATTTGTAGTTTTATCATGTTCCCAGAAATAGGCAATCCCAGTTGTATTTACCGCATCTGTCAAGAATAATTTCAAATCTATTGCAGATGGATATGGGTTACCCATTAATGTAAATTGAAGATTAACAACGTTAATTGAAATAGTGCCGTCATTAGGTTTTCCTCTAAAATCGTATCGCTGCTTACTACCTGAATTATTTTGAACACCGTCTACTAGTGTCGAATTCGTTCCTGACGTCCCTTTCATTGTAAATCCTTCTCCAGCTTGAAGACTAGAGCTGGACCCTACGGGAATCCAACTTGAATAAGTACTTGAAGTTATTAATTTATTAATCCAATGAGGCGCTATCGCTAAAGGACTCGCCGTACCATTATAATTATTCATTGCTAAAATTGATGGCTCATTAAAAGTAATTAAACCAGTAACATCTTTAAGCTGGGTAATTCCAAAAGGAGAATTTCCTGCAGCAGCAATAGTTCCTCCCACAGGAGAACACCAATAATTATATTGAAAATTATTAGTAGAGCCTTCTTGAAAAACAGACAAACTACCAGTCCCTTTATTTGCCCCAGCCACAGTTGTACCTTGTAGTAACTGCGCATCTTTTCTTAAATAAAAATTGCTGGTTGTAGCATTTAATTCTAGTTGTTGTTTTAAAAAAACAACCTCGTTACTAGCAAAAACGTAACTATCCGGGCCTATATACATTTGTGCATTTACGCTGCTTTGAATAAAAATTCCAGTCATAATTAGCAATGCTTTTTTAAGTATTTTCGATCTCATAAGCTTATGAATTAAGTTGATTAATGAAAAGTTATTTTTTTTAATGTGATCTTTCTTTAAGTTCCCAAAAAAAATTAAAGATTAAAAATGAAACCATTAGACTTATAAGTATTCATTTGAAACCTATTTTACTTTCATTTTCATAGAAACAAATCGAATAGCTTACATTTTTGTATAAAACTACAAAAAAAACACAATAACAATCGATACAATTATCGATAAAAAGTACAAATAATCGATAAAATACATCTTTTTTGAATTAACAAGTGTATTTTCTTATATAATAAAATTAAAAAAAGAACACTTCTATTGAAAAATTACTTAATAGCTTTTTTCAAAAAAAAAATTAGAAGTTCAGAACAAATGATATGTAAAACAAAAAAAGTAGTAGTGATAAAAAAACTAAATCACACCCAAAAAGTGAAGTATTAAAAAGAATTTGAGAATTGTTATATTAATAACATCGCTAAACTGTGTTAAACCTTGTTCCCTATCATTTCTTTAATGGGAACTTTTATTTCTGTGAATCTATGAGGTAAAAAATTCTTCTTAATAACAACCACTAGGTTAAATTACTTTTTTTTCAAAAGCAAATAGTTGCGAAACTGTAACAAAGGGCGGTCTCTTAAGTACTCTATATTTGATTCATTCGCATAGGCTTCTCTTTCAAAACTTATGTTTTTATAGGCCAAATTTGCGTTTTTATATTGAACCAATCGAACAAGATATTCTGTTAAATACCAAATAAAAAAAGGTAGTATTAACAATTCAATTTGTTGTCTAAGATGAATCTTTTCATGATTAAGCAAAACAACATTTATTTTATCTTTTGGATATTTTACAAATACAAAAGGAAATGCAGTAAATCCGCGATATCCTTTTGGAATTAAATATTTAGCAACAATCAGAAACATTCGCTATAAAATTTATAAATTTGTAATGATAAAATGGTTTTATTTAATGAAAAATCCAATCGTTTGATTTGACTTTAACGAACTGGCTGATCCAAATGAATAGCACAACAGAATAACCCAAAATATGGTTGACCAAAGTAATGAAAATAAATTAATAGAAGGGGAAGATTTCTATTACACACCTGAAGGTTATAAATGTTTTACTGAAAAGCATCATTTAAAACGTGGTTTTTGCTGTAAAAATGGCTGTCGCCATTGTCCGTATAGCTTTGACAAAAAAACAGGAACCAATAAAAAGTAAGCAGTGTTCAGGTACACTAACTGAATAAAAACACATTTACAATAACACAATATACATCTAAAAAATGACTTTTCAAGAGCAAATACAACAAGGAATCCCCTCGGTTTTACCACAACCAAAACCATACGAAATAGACATCAACCACGCACCAAAGCGCAAAGAAATCCTTTCGACAGAAGAAAAAAAATTGGCATTACGCAATGCCTTACGCTATTTTGAACCGCAACATCACGCTGAATTAATCAAAGAATTTTCCAAAGAACTGGAAAGCTACGGTCGAATTTACATGTACCGTTTGCGTCCGGATTATAAAATGTATGCGCGACCAATTGATGAATATCCAGGAAAGAGTGAACAAGCCAAAGCAATAATGCTGATGATTCAAAATAATTTGGATTATGCCGTAGCACAGCATCCACATGAACTGATAACGTATGGTGGCAATGGAGCCGTTTTTCAAAACTGGGCACAGTATTTATTGACCATGCAATACTTGTCTGAAATGACAAATGAGCAAACCTTGACAATGTATTCCGGTCATCCAATGGGATTATTCCCTTCGCATAAAGAAGCCCCAAGAGTTGTTGTAACAAACGGAATGGTAATTCCTAATTATTCTAAACCAGACGATTGGGAAAAAATGAATGCATTGGGCGTTTCGCAATACGGACAAATGACGGCTGGGAGCTACATGTACATTGGTCCGCAAGGAATTGTACACGGAACAACTATTACTGTTTTAAATGGATTTCGTAAAATAAAACGCAGCCCAAAAGGTGGTTTATTCGTGACCTCCGGCTTAGGCGGAATGAGTGGCGCACAACCTAAAGCCGGAAATATTGCCGGTTGCATCACGGTTTGTGCCGAAGTAAATCCTAAAATAACGCACATTCGTCACAGTCAAGGCTGGATCAATGAAGTGATTGAAAACCTAGATGAATTGGTGCAAAGAGTCGCTTTGGCTCAAGCCAATAAAGAAATTGTTTCAATTGGGTATCTTGGAAATGTAGTTAATGTTTGGGAAAAGTTTTACGAAGAAAATATTCATATCGATTTAGGATCCGATCAAACTTCTCTTCATAATCCCTGGGCGGGTGGGTACTATCCTGTTGCTATTTCTTTTGAAGAAGCCAATCTAATGATGGCAAACAATCCTGATTTATTCAAAATAAAAGTTCAAGAAACATTACGCAGACACGCTACTGCTATCAATAAACACACCGCCAAAGGAACTTATTTCTTTGATTATGGAAATGCTTTTTTACTAGAAGCTTCCCGTGCAGGTGCAGATGTATTGGCCGAAAACAATATTGATTTCAGATATCCAAGTTATGTACAGGATATTATGGGACCAATGTGTTTTGATTATGGTTTTGGTCCTTTCCGATGGGTTTGTGCTTCGGGAAAACCAGAAGATTTAGCCAAAACAGATCTAATTGCCTGCCAAGTTTTAGAAGAAATGACCAAAACAGCTCCCAAAGAAATCCAGCAACAAATGCAGGATAATATTCAATGGATAAAAGGAGCTCAGGAAAATAAACTAGTTGTAGGTTCCCAAGCCCGAATTCTTTATGCGGATGCCGAAGGTCGCGTAAAAATTGCCGAAGCGTTTAATCAGGCTATTGCCAAAGGCGAAATAGGAACGGTCGTTTTAGGTCGCGATCACCATGATGTTTCTGGAACTGATTCTCCGTACAGAGAAACCTCCAACATCTATGATGGCTCAAGATTCACAGCCGATATGGCCATACAAAACGTTATTGGAGATAGTTTTCGAGGCGCCACTTGGGTATCCATTCACAATGGCGGCGGCGTAGGCTGGGGCGAGGTAATTAATGGCGGATTTGGTATGGTTCTTGATGGCTCTAAAGAAGCGTCAAGACGTTTAGTATCAATGCTTTTCTGGGATGTCAATAATGGAATTTCCAGAAGAAGCTGGGCTAGAAATGACGGAGCGCTATTTGCTATAAAAAGAGCAATGGAGGGGCAACCTTTATTGAAAGTGACCCTCCCTAATATAGTAGCCGACAATTTGTTGGATTTTTAAAAATTTGAACGTATATTTAATAGACATTTAGTAATCAAACAACTAACCTCATGAAAACAATCAAACTCCTTCCAGTACTCCTGCTTTTTGTAGCTGCATCTTGCAGTTCAGTAAAAGTATATTCCGATTATGATAACAATGTAGATTTTAGTCAATACAAAACGTATGCTTTTCATAAAAAAGGAATTGATAAAGTTGAGATTTCAGAATTAGACAAGAAAAGAATACTAAACGCTATTGATCGTGAATTAACAAAACAAGGAATGACCAAAAGTGAAAATCCTGATTTGCTAATAAACATGTTAACCAAAGAAAGAGAACGCATAGACGTAAACCAATACAACGCCGGTTGGGGTTATGGTTGGGGATGGGGATGGAATCCTTACTTATGGGGAGGTCGTAGCACTTATGTTTCCTCATCAACCGAAGGAACATTATACATCGATTTAATTGATGCCAAGAAAAAAGAATTGGTTTGGCAAGGGGAAGGCATTGGGTATTTATCTGAAAATCGCAATGAAAAAGAAAAACGAATCAATGAATTTGTGGCAAAAATTTTAGAACAATTTCCTCCTTCGGCTTCAAAAAAATAATCTTTTTTATTTGTGTTAATTAAATAATCGATACATTTGTGCTTCAAATAGAAAAATGAATAACTTAAATAACATCATTATTGTCTTTATTATAATTATCATTCGATAGTTATGGCGAGGTGTTATATAAATAAGTAATCAAGATACAATTTAT
>RRZT010456793.1_pt1 | contig 18018 bp, 17 predicted proteins | sample 2165551 | NCBI WGS metagenome assembly RRZT01 (sample SAMN10456910, study PRJNA506462) | wastewater metagenome | biome: wastewater; feature: sludge; material: wastewater sludge; isolation source: wastewater sludge with Escherichia coli K12::gfp cells carrying plasmid... | place: USA: Moscow, Idaho...
CACGCACTGGTGAAGCGTGGCGCTTCGGTACGTGCCCTCGGCACCCGTGAGGGCCTGGAGGCCACGCTGGTCCCCGAGGCCGGAGTGGCGCTGGATCTCATCGAGAAGGTTCCTTTCCCGCGGCGCCCCAATCTTGCCGCGTTGCGTTTCCCCGGCCGCTACCGCGCCGCTGTGGCACAGGCTGGCCGGGTGTTGGATGAGGCGCGCGCCGATGTTGCCGTGGGCTTTGGTGGCTTCGACTCTACTCCTTTGTATCAGGCCGCTAAGAAGCGCGGCATTCCCGTGGTGATCCACGAGCAGAATGCCAAGGCGGGCCTGGCGAACCGCTATGGTGCTCGCTTTGCGGCTGCCGTGGGCCTCACCTTCCCTTCCACCAAGCTGACGGCGCGGCGCGGCGTGACCGAATGCGTGGGCCTGCCCCTGCGCCCGGCAATCGCTGAGCTAGCGGCCTCGCGTGAGAAGAATCCGCGCGGTGTCCGTGTGGCTGCTGCCGCCCGCCTGGGCCTAGATCCGGACAAGACCACCCTCGTGGTGACCGGTGGCTCGCTGGGCGCCCAACGCCTTAACGAAGTGCTCATTGCTAGCCTCGATCAGCTGGAGGGCGTGCAGATTCTCCATCTCACGGGTAAGAACAAGGATGCCCCGGTGCTTGCTGCCACCGGATCCTTGCCCGACTATCATGTGCTGGCCTACCTCACCACCATGGAGGACGCCTACGCGGTGGCGGACCTCGTTCTGTGCCGCTCTGGTGCGGGCACCGTTGCCGAATTGAGTGCGCTTGGTTTGCCCGGTTTCTTTGTGCCGCTTCCCATCGGCAACGGTGAGCAGGAATTCAACGCTTCAGACGTGGTGGCAGCCGATGGCGCCGCACTGGTACGGGACAAGGATTTCACCCCGCAGATCTTCGCCCGCGAAGTCATGCCCTTGCTGCACGACCACGCTCGTTTGACCACCATGGGTGAGGCTGCTCGCGGCGTCAGTCCAGTGGACGCCGCCGATCGGCTCGCGAATCTTGTTCTTCAGGCCATCTCGTCGCAGGGGAGGAAATCTAAGTGAAGTACCACCTCATCGGAATTGGCGGCGCCGGAATGTCCGTCGTGGCCGAACTCCTCATGGCGCGCGGCGCTGTGGTGTCCGGCTCGGATGCGAAGGCATCGGCGGCCACCGCCCATCTCATTGACCTTGGTGCCACGGTGTTCGTGGGCCACGACGCAGCCAATGTGCCGCGCGGCGCCGTCGTCGTTATCTCCTCGGCGATCCGCGAAACGAATCCGGAGTTGGCCGTGGCCCGCGAACGCGGCCAGCAGGTTCTCCATCGCTCGCAAGCGCTGGCTCTGGCCGCGCAGGGTCGTGATTTCGTGGCCGTTGCGGGCGCACATGGCAAGACCTCCACCTCGGGGATGCTTGCCGTGGTCCTTCGTGAACTCGGGGCCGATCCATCCTGGGCTATTGGCGGCACGATCAGTGGTGTCGGTGCTGGCGCCCATATGGGGGAAGGCGCAGCTCTGGTAGCTGAAGCCGACGAATCGGACGCATCTTTCCTCAACTACACGCCCCGGCTTGCCATCGTGACGAACGTCGAACCTGACCATCTCGACCACTATGGCACCCGCGAAGCCTTTGAAGAAGCATTTGTGAAATTTTCGCGTTGCATTGTCCCCGGAGGTCTTCTCGTTGTCTGTTCTGACGACGACGGCGCAGCGCGGCTCGGCAGCAGGGCCCTTTCCGAGGGAATCCGGGTGGTTTCCTACGGCCGCGGAGAGGCACTGGTGGGAGCCGAACGTCATGTGCGCATTGGTCACGAATCGCACGTTTCTGGATGTGCGCGGGGCACGTTGGATGACGGGTCCGGTCGCTACTGCGTCACGCTGAACGTGGTGGGAGCACACAATCTTCTCAACGCGGCAGCGGCCTGGGCCGCCGGTGTGGAGCTGGGCCAGGAACCGGCCGCTATGGCTAAGGCGCTCAGCTCCTTCGTTGGCACCGGGCGGCGTTTCGAGGTAACCGGTGAAGTGAACGGTGTGACGGTGGTCGATGACTATGCGCATCACCCGACCGAGGTGGCGGCAACACTTCACGCTGCTCGGGAACGGGTGGGGGAAGGCCGCGTTGTGGTCCTTTTCCAGCCGCATCTCTACTCGCGCACACGCAACTTTGCCACGGAATTCGCGAGGTCCCTGGAGTTGGCGGACGTTGCCATCGTGACAGGGGTGTACGCCGCACGTGAAGACCCGATGGAGGGAGTTGAGGGCAACCTCATCACCGACCAGATGGCTTCGGGAGAATTTATCGCGGACAGGTGTGCCGCAGCAGACTGGGTCGCGGACCAAGCACGCGATGGCGACCTCGTCCTCACTGTCGGCGCCGGAGACGTCACCGAGTTGGCACCTCGAATCTTGGAGCGTGTCGCGAATCGATGAAACCTCCTAAGAGGATTGGTAAACCGCGTAGCCTCTCCGCACAAACAAACGGCGGGACTGCGGCGCCTGAGGAGAGGATCGCCCAGCTTCGGCAGGATGCCGTCCCTACAGCTGCGTTGAGCCCTGAGGAAGCACAAAATATTCCGCACCTGTACGGCGTTAGTATGCAGCAAGAGCCCGGCCGCGCGCACACTGGTGCCGGCCGCGCGCGTGCTGGCGCTGGCCGGATGCGGGACGCTTCGTCGGACACTCATGTGACGGGTGGGGGCTCGTCAGCGCCGGAGGCAACTCCGCGGGATACCTCGGAGCCCAGCAAACGCGGGCGAGTCGGGGCGCTCATTAAGCGCGCGGTCTCGCCGTCGGTTGACGGAGAACAAGGGTCACTTGCCGTATCCTCGGACGATTCGCGCCGGCTGAACTCTCCACTCTCGGCCCCCGGGAGGTCGCGAACGGGGGGCACGGCAGCTGCCTCCACCGAGTACGGCACGGGAGGCAACCCTCTTCTCGACGACGACACGACGGCGCCGGTCGTGCAGCTCTCGGCTCGGCGTCGTGAGAAGTTGGCGGAACGTCGGCGAGTGGTTCTTCGCAGAATTGTCATCTCTGTACTGACCGTGGTTCTCGGTACCCTCGTGACATGGGCGCTGTTCTTCTCGTCGTTATTTGCGTTACAGCAGAACAAGATTGGCGTTGCGGGTTTGGAAGGCTCGGCGTATGTCACGAGCGAGCAAGTGACCGAGTCATTGCATCCCTTTGTGGGCACGCCCCTGCCTCGCCTTTCCGAAAGGTCAATAGCCGAACGGCTGATCAGCGACTATCCGATCATCAAATCAGTTGATCTCTCCCGTCATTTCCCGCGTGGAGCTACAGTAAAGATCGCATTGCGTGAACCCGTCGCCTGCCTCATGGAGGGTGATACTTGCCGGGCGATCGACACCGAGGGGGTGAGCCTCGATCTTGCCCCCGAGCACACGCAGAACTTGCCACGGCTTGCCTTGGCCGCGGGTCAAGACGCGGCCGGTAATGCAGCGGAGGTGATGATCGAGGTGCTCAGCGCGCTTCCCGCGCAGATCCGTTCGCGGGTGGCCAGTATTGAAGTAAGTGAAGCCGCACAGATCACCTTGAAGCTTACTGACGGGGCAACTGTGGCATGGGGCACATCGGGAAAGAACGAATTCAAGGCCCAAGTGTTGGGAATCATCTTGAAGCAACAGGCGTCACACTATGACGTCTCCGCACCCAGCGCCCCTGTGACCAGCTGAAATAACAACGCTCGTCCACGTGGGGAAGAAAAGTGAAGAAGTGCGAGGAGAGGAATTGTGCGACACACCTGCCAGGTTATTGAACCGGGCGTCGTATACCTCTACCTTATGCGCGAAGTCAGATGCGTAAACCTCAAGTACTTCTTGAGGTCTGAAAGGAAGAGGCTATGCCTGCACTGAACAACGCCGCGAATATCAAGGTCATTGGAGTAGGCGGCGGTGGCGTTAACGCCGTCGATCGCATGATCCAAGACGGACTCGCAGGCGTCGAATTTATCGCCGTCAACACCGACGGACAGCAGCTCGTGAAGTCCGAAGCTGAGACCAAGCTCGACATTGGGCGCGACGTCTCCCGGGGCCTCGGTGCCGGCGCGGACCCCGCTGTGGGTAAGCGCGCTGCCGAGGAAAACATTGAGGTCATTCGGGCAACCCTTGAGGGTGCCGACATGGTCTTCGTGACCGCGGGTGAAGGTGGCGGAACCGGAACAGGGGCGGCTCCTATCGTTGCTGCGATTGCCCGTGAACTTGGCGCCCTCACCATCGGCGTCGTAACCCGCCCGTTTGAGTGGGAGGGCCTTCAGCGAGCCAACAACGCTATCCATGGCATTGATGCGCTGCGCAAGTCCGTTGACACCCTGATTGTTATCCCGAACGATCGTCTGCTGGAGATCTCAGAGGACAATCTTTCCATCATCGAAGCGTTCCACTTGGCCGATAACGTTCTGCGTTCGGGTGTCAAGGGAATCTCCGATCTCATCACCATGCCCGGCCTTGTCAACCTCGACTTTGCGGACGTCAAGGCCATCATGCAGAACGCCGGTACTGCTCTGATGGGCATCGGTGCCGCCAGCGGCGATGACCGCGCCATGCGCGCCACCGAGAACGCTATCTCCTCGCCGTTGCTGGAAGCCAGCATCGACGGCGCCCACGGCGTGCTGCTCTCATTCCCGTCCGGTGCGGACTTCTCCCTCAAGGAAATGTCCGCTGCGGCCCGCCTCGTCAAGGAGTCGGTGGATCCGAACGCGAACATCATTGTGGGTACCATCATTGATGAGGCCCTGGGCGATGAAGTGCGCGTGACGGTTATTGCTGCGGGATTCGACGAGTCGGAAGACGTACTGCTCAAAGACTCACCGTCCGCGCAGCAGCGCCCGCCGGAGCGTATTCAAGAGCCGGTCAAGCCTGTCGAGCCAAGGTACGAGGCGCCGCCGGTGGCAACACCCAGCCGCCCCGTCGCACAGGCTCCGCAGGTGCGTCAGGCACCCCCGGTGCCTCCGGTGTACGACGAGCCTGCCGCACGACGTGCACAGGAACTGGACATTCCTTCGTTCCTCTTTGACGACTAAAGATCTCGTCCCATGAGCTTCGGCACGTGAGTGCCGAGGAGGCATCCTCGGGTGTCTGACTTCGGATGGCCCGCGCCCCCGTGGCGCGGGTCATCGGTCTATCAAGGAGAAGGCACGTGGAACTCATCGATTGGACGATTCAACGTCAGGTTTCAGGTGGTGTGATTCGCGCTGGATTCACCACGGTAGCCGGAGGCGTCTCTCAGGACGGATGGACAGGGCTCAACCTGGGTACACATGTGGGTGACGATGCCTCCGCCGTCGCCGAAAACCGTAGGCGCCTTGCAGGCTATCTGGGGTGTGATCCCGCATGGATGGACCAGGTACATTCGGACAGAGTAGCCGGGGCGGTGGCTGGTATCACCGCCCTGGCTACGGACGCGTTGGTGATAGGCCCATGCGAGGTGGGTGATGACACCGCAGGCACTCAGTTGCCGCAGGCAGCCTGCGTGATGGTCGCTGATTGTGTACCACTTCTCCTCGTGAGCAATCGAAGGTTACGGGCCGCGGCTGTACATGTGGGCCGCGCGGGCTTCATGAAGAACATTGCGGTAGCAACCATGGCTGCACTAGGGGAGAGTCCTGGCGACCTGACGGCCGTCATTGGTCCCTCCATCTGTGGGCGCTGCTACGAGGTGCCCGAAGCGATGCGGGCGGAGGCGCGGGCGGTGGCGTCGTCGTCGGTATCGGAAACAAGCTGGGGCACCCCCGCCATTGATATTCCAGCGGGCCTTGCCGAACAGCTGCGATGCTGCGGGGTACGCGATATTGTTCGCGACGGGCGCTGCACCTACGAGAACGAAAGTCTATATTCTCACAGGAGAATGGCGCGAAAGGGCCTGTCAGCTGGGAGATTCGTTGGGGTCGTGCAGTTATTGAGCGACACACCAGCGTGACTTCACCTCAGGTAGGCGGCCTGTCACTTACCTTGTGAGTATGGCGAAGAATGCGTTTCACCGGTTGATCAACAAGGCATCCGTCTCGGACGATGGGTACGAGAACGAGTACTTTGAGGATGAGTACGTCGAAGAAGAGGAATACGTGGAAGACGACCAGTACGACGACGTCGCCACTGGGGTGACGCCGATCCGCTCGGTGGCGCCGATGCCCGACATTGCACGAATCATTACAGTGTGGCCCAAGTCAATCGACAACGGTACCGAATTTGCTGATCCTTACCGCAATGGTATTCCGGTGATTCTCAATTTGAGTGCCGCAGGCAACACCGATCGCCGGCGTATCCTCGACTTTGCCGCGGGTGTGTGTTACGGCCTACATGGAAAGCTCAATAAGATCTCCAACGACGTGTTCCTCCTAACCCCTCAACGGGTGAGTGTGGAAGCCGCCAACACACAGGAGATCGACAAGTTCTAACATGGCCTCGCTCTTTCTTCTTCTTGCCTTAATCTGTGGGCTCTACACCTTGGTGTTGGTTGCACGGGTCATTCTCGATCTTGTCATTAGTGTTGCCCGTGATTGGCGACCTACCGGTGTCATGCTCATTCTTGCCAACTGGGTCTTCAAGTTGACTGATCCACCCTTGCGCATGCTGGGGCGGGTCATTCCTCCACTACGTTTTGGTGGTATTCAGTTTGACCTCGGTTTTCTCTTGCTCTTCATCGGAATGCAGATGCTCCAAAGGCTCCTGTTACAGCTTGCCTCTCTCTAGATGTGGGACGCGTGTATTCCTAACCAATATCCGTACCCATTTCGGGTACTCTCTTGATGTAGGTGACTCGCGGGTCATCATTGTCCACTGGACCAGAACGTAGAGGTGAAAACTTATGGCGCTGCTCACGGAACATGACGTCGTCAATATGCGCTTTAAGGCGCCCAGCTCCGTCAAGGAGGGGTATGACCAGGATGAAGTCGATTTCTTCCTCGACGAAGTCGCCGAGACTATTGCCCAGCTCACCAAGGACAAGGCTGAGCTTGAGAACCAGGTGAAGGTAGCACAGGCTCGCGTAACCGAGTTGGAAGGCTCTGCCGAGGCTGGCGAAGCGCCGTCGCCGGATTCTCCTGCTGCCACCGCTCCTCTTGTTCCGCAGGGTGGTTCACCCGCCGAGGCGGCTGCAGGTATGCTGGCTCTCGCGCAGGAACTCCACGATAAGTACGTGAGCGAAGGTACCGCTGAAGGCGAGCGAATCCTTGCTGAAGCCACCGCCCGGGGCGAAGAGATCGTGAGCGAAGCTCAGGATGAGTACAATCGCACACTCACCCAGCTGGAGCAGGAGCGTGGCCTCTTGGAGCGCAAGGTTTCCGAGCTGCGCGACTTCGAGCGTGACTACCGCACCCGCCTGAAGAGCTATCTTGAGTCCCTCCTCAACAATGTTGAGGGCGGCTCGGAGGATGTAGAAAGTCCACAAGACTGAGTTACTTTCATATAATGACGGCGGCGGCCAGTTCTTGGCTGCCGCCGTTGTTGTGTCATGAGGATGAGTGTGAGAGAAGAAAACCTGGCGGAAACGCCTGAGAGCCCAGAAACTTGCGGGAAAGCTGCGACTTCCGTTGCCTCCGCCACTTCCGTGCGGATGATTCTTTGGGGTTTGGCTGTCGCGGTCATTTCTGTGCTTCTTGACCAGGGGAGCAAGATCTGGGCGCTGGGGGCGTTATCGGAGGGCGAACGGATCCCCCTTCTCGGGGATGCCCTGGGATGGGAGCTGATCTTCAATCCGGGTGCTGCCCTTTCGTTGGGTGAGAACTCGACGTTTGTTTTTACCGTGATATCGACGGCCGTTGTTGTGGGTATGCCTTTCCTGCTGCGCACGACGGTGTCTCTTTCGTGGGCGCTTTGCCTGGGAGCGATATGGGGAGGTGCCGCCGGGAATCTCATTGACAGGCTCTTCCGAGCTCCTAGTCCTGGGCGTGGGCACGTGGTGGACTTCATTGCCTACTTTGATTGGTTTATTGGCAACGTCGCCGATATCATCCTTTTCCTCGCCATCATTGTCATTCTTGTTCTGGCGCTGCGCGATGTGCCGCGCTCCGCTCTTGATGTGGCGCGGAAGGAAGCGCAAGGAAGGGACAAGGCATGAGTGACCGGCGCTATTACCCGATTCCCGATGGTTTCGTGGGAGATCGGGTGGATTCCGTGGTTGCCCGGATGACAGGACTTTCACGATCCGTGTGCGCTCGGCTCATTGAGGAGGGTGCGGTCCTGGTGGATGGGGTGCCAGCCTCGAAGTCTGACCGTACCGCAGCCGGACAGGTCCTTGAGGTTGACATGCCTGCTCCGGTTTCGACAGAACCGGTACCGACCCCCGCGGACTTGCCGATTCTTTACGACGACGACGACATTGTGGTTGTTGATAAACCCGCCGGGCTCGCCGCTCATCCCTCGCTGAACTTTGAGGGCCCGGATGTGTTGGGTGCGCTCTTGGCCATGGGGTATACCCCGACCACCTCGGGGCCACCGGAGCGCAAAGGTATTGTGCATCGCCTCGATGTGGGCACCTCTGGGTGCATGGTGGTGGCTAAGTCAGAGCGGGCGTACTCCCTTCTCAAGCAGGCGTTCCGTGATCGTACCGTGGAGAAGATCTATCACGCGCTGGTGCAGGGGCATCCTGACCCGACGAGCGGCACCATTGATGCGCCGATTGGCCGCGATAATCGTCACCAGTGGAAGATGGGAATCCGTGCTGACGGGCGCCACTCGATTACCCATTACGAGACCCTCGAGGCGATGGCCGGTGGCTCGCTACTAGAGGTCCATTTGGAAACCGGACGCACGCATCAGATTCGAGTACACATGGCCGCGGTGGGACATCCGTGTGTTGGTGATGACATGTACGGTGCAGATCCTTCGCTTTCGGCACGACTGGGTTTGACGCGCCAGTGGCTTCACGCGGTCTCGCTAGGCTTCGAGCATCCTGGTACGGGGGAGTGGGTCTCCTTCCAATCTGACTACCCTGCCGACCTACAGGACGCATTGGAACTATTACGAGGAGGAGTGTTCCGATGATCGAAATTGTCACGACTCGTGAGCAGGTGGAACGCTGTTGGGCCATTCGCATGGACGTCTTTGTTGAGGAACAGCAGGTGCCGGTTGAGGAGGAGGTCGACGCGTTGGACGAGGCCCCGGAGACCATCCATCTCCTGGTTTCCCGCGAGGGGCGTGATCTCGGCACCGCACGGGTCCTTCCCGAGGGACCCGGCCACTGCCACATCGGCCGTGTGGCGGTGCTGGCGGCGGCGCGCGGCCTCGGCGTGGGACGTGAACTGATGGACGCGGCTGCCCAGGTGGCGCTGGAACGTTGTGCGGGACCAGATGGGACCATTGAGATACGCCTTTCCTCTCAGGAACAGGCGATGGGTTTCTATCTCTCCTGTGGTTACGAGGTTCTTGAGGGCGAGCGCTACCTCGATGCAGGGATCTGGCATAGGGATATGGCGCTGGTGTTGCGCGCTTCCTGAACGGCGAGGTGTTGTGCTTCCTGAACAGCCGGGCCTCGCGCATGATGAATGCCGGGACCATGCGTATCTTGAATGGACCGACGCTGCGCACGATGAATGCCAAGGTGTTGAGCACCGCGGTGCTCACTATGTCCTGCTCTCTCACCATGACACGCCACACCCTCTCGCGACATCTTTCTCTCTGGCGACGTCTTTCTCTCTCTCGCTGTTCTGCTCTCTCACCATGTCCCGCTCTCGTGTTTGCGGACACCGATGACCGAGCCGTCCTGGCGTGAGAAGACGAATCCTCCCGCGTGGTGGGTAATCGTGACGGCATTGGCGTGTACGGTGCTGTGGTGGTGCCAGCACAGCAGCACGGCATTGTCCACTACTGTGGTTCCACCTTTCTCCCATTCCTGGGCATGGTGGATTTCGCTGACCTCGCTTCCTCGATTGCAGTTTGGGTAGCGGCAGGTTCTGTCGCGCGCCAGTACCGCTTTGGCCTGGGTAGCCGAGAAGGTTCGCTGGGCCCGAGAAGCGTCTAACGGCTCGCCATGTGCGGTGAGAACGATCCTACTTAGCGATGAATCGCATAGTAGCGTCGCAAGTTCTGATGGCGCCAGGGCGGTACCATCTTCCAAGGTTGCAGGCTCGAGACCATACATCACACCGGTTGCTAGACCAGCTCTAATCTCTCCGAGAACTCTCCCAAGTTCGGCCGTCAGATGCTGCCTGCTTCCCAGGCATTGTCCTTGCTGCCCAAGACCTTCGCCGGACGTAGTGCACTTTCCGACCGCCGACGGAGGGCTTGAACCACGCCTGAGTGATCTCACCCCTTCGTCCTTCTCGAAAGCGCTAATGCAGCCGTTCTCAACAGCTCCCTCGATTCCTGAGAGGGTGGCGAACGGGACATGAACGAGAATCTGGGTGCGTGGCAGTCGCCGTCCAATGGAGTTGGGTGTGCCTCCGGCTGCGACGATGCCGCCGACAGCACCGACAGCACCGACAGCACCGACAGCACCGACAGCACCGACAGCACCACTGACAACATCACCAAAGCTACCAACGCCACCACCGATATTACGGTCATCCTCCAGACACACTCCGCCAACGGCTTCTGGTCCGCTGTACAGCACGTCAAGTAGGGCGTCTGCGCATCGTTGCCCGTGATCGCGGGTGTCCGTTTGTGCGGGTACGCCGATCATTTTCCGTAGCGCTTTGTCCAGCTGTAGTCCGTTGAGCGCTGTGAACCATCCCGAAAGGCGGTAACCGCCATCGGAGGGGAAAATCTTGAGGTGCTGTTTGAGCGCTGCCTGTTTCGCTTCCCGTTCGGCTTCGGTCGGTGAGTGCTGATAGACCCATTTGCGCACCGCCTTAGCGAAGTGCTCTGGGTTGCTCGTCAGCGCAAGACCGAGCAGAGTCTCTTCCTCGGCAGAAGAACGCGGTCTCATCTCTGGAGGTATATATCTATTGAGTACCTTGACGTAGGTGGTTGAGAGCCTACCTTCTCGAATGAACTGGCCGAACCTGGGGTACCAATCGCGGACCGCTTGGGCATTCTTAATCTCATCGAGAGCCGTGCGCTTTGATTGACTACCGCTTGACTCCAAGAGTCCTGGAAGATCCCGATGGTCACCCGGTAAAGGCAGAGGTTTCTGTTTCTTAGATTCCGGCATTCCCGGCTCGATGACGGGAGTTGGGGGCGCCGTGAGCTCATCAATCCTTCCGATAAGCGCCATCTGAAGGCCACCAAGAACCTTTGACAGTTTCCCTAGTCGTTCCGTGAGTAGCACCGCCATCTCAAGAGATACCTCTCGCACCCTCACGCTTGCGCACCACGCTAATGTGTCTGCTACAGCCTTCTCGCCTACTGACCAGGTTGTGTTTGCCGGTGCCAGCATTCCTCGCGCAACCGGGTGTTCCTCATCGGTATTACTTGTCGACGACGGCGCCCCGCGAACCGACGCGAGTGGTGGAGGAGGTGGGGTTAGTTCGCCGTCGTCATATAACAGTCCCATCGACACGGGACCACCTCACTTTCCGTATCCCACCAGCCCGAGAACATAGCGAAGAAGAACGCTTGTTCGAATAATTCCAGCCTACGATCCACCACCGACAGATTTCCTCACCCTTTCTCGTGAGAGTCGAAAAAACTTCGTGACCACCCTTGCTTTCTTAGGCCTCTGGGAATTATTGCTGCATGAACCTGCTGGTGAGAGAGCTGTTTCCTCTACCGTCTCTCGATGTGCAACTATAAAAAGTGATCCACACCACTTAATTGAGCTGGTGAAAGAGCACGTCCAACCCCGTCAAGATGGCCCTTCCCTCAGCCGCGGGCGCGGAATCTGTCGGAGGCGGCGACTAGACTGATTCCATGACCTCGAAGGATTTCGCTCACCTGCATGTGCACACCGAATACTCCATGTTGGACGGCGCCGCCAAGATCAAGAAGCTCATTGCCGAGACGAAGGCGCAGGGCCAGAAGGCCGTGGCCATCACCGATCATGGATACTGTTTCGGTGCCTACGAGTTCTATAAAGCTGCCACAGCCGAGGGGATCAAGCCGATCATCGGTGTCGAGGCTTACGTGACGCCCGGAACCTCCAGGTTCGGCTCGGATCGTAAGTTGTGGGGTGACGAAACCCAGCGTGCCGACGATGTCTCGGCCCGCGGCGCCTACACGCACATGACGTTGCTCGCAGAGAACAACACGGGGCTCCATAATCTTTTCCGGATGTCCTCGTTGGCTTCTCTTGAGGGCCAGATGGGCAAGTGGCCTCGTATGGACCAGGACCTTCTGGAAACCTACCATGGAGGTCTCATTGGTACCGCGGGCTGCCCCTCGGGTGAGGTACAGACGCGCCTGAGGCTTGGGCAGTTTGACGAAGCCTACCGTGCCGCGGGTCAGATGCAGGATCTCTTTGGCAAGGAGAATTACTTCGTCGAGGTGATGGACCACAACAATGCCATCGAGCGCCGCGTTGCCAACGAACTCATTGAACTGGCGCAAAAGATTGGCGCTCCGATCATTGCCACTAATGATTCGCATTACGTGCGCGAAGAGGATGCACCAATCCAGGACGCCATGCTCTGCATTAATTCCGGCTCCACGTTGCAGGATCCGGACCGCTTCACCTTCGATGGCACCGGCTACCATCTGCGTTCTTCGAAGGATATGTGGGATCTTTTTGGTGATATTCCGGGCGCCTGTGAAAATACACTGCTGATAGCCGAGCGTTGTGATGTCTCTTTCACCACCGCGGCTGAGGGCGCCAACTACATGCCCGAGTTCCCTGTGCCCGCGGGAGAGGACACCACCTCCTGGTTCATCAAGGAGGTGGAGAACGGCCTCCACGCTCGTTTTGGTGAGACGATTCCGCAGGATGTGCGCGAACGCGCCGATTACGAGGTGGGCGTCATCGTGGAGATGGGCTTCCCGGGTTACTTCCTCGTGGTGTCTGATTACATCCGCTGGGCCAAGAAGCAGGGCATTCGTGTGGGGCCGGGCCGTGGCTCCGGCGCGGGATCGATGGTGGCTTACGCTCTTGACATCACCGAGTTGGACCCGATCAAGTACTCCCTGCTGTTCGAGAGGTTCCTTAACCCCGAACGTATCTCCATGCCTGATATCGACGTCGATTTCGACGAGCGTAGGCGCGGGGAAGTCATCGAGTACGTCGAGAAGAAGTACGGCGCGGACAAGGTGGCCCAGGTGGTCACGTTCGGCACTATTAAGACGAAGCAGGCTCTCAAGGATTCCGCGCGCGTGCTGGGCTATCCGTTCGAGATGGGTGACCGGATGACGAAGGCTCTGCCGCCGGGCGTGCAGGGCAAAGACATCCCGCTCACCGGGATTTTCGATGAGAAGCATGATCGCTACCAGGAGGCTGGTGACTTCCGTCAGCTTGTCCAGGCCGACGGCGACGCCCGGCGAGTTTTTGACCTCGCTCTCGGCCTGGAGGGGCTGACTCGCCAGTGGGGTGTACATGCTTGCGCTATCCTCATGTCCTCGGTGCCTCTCATGGATGTCATTCCGCTCATGAAACGCCCGGCCGACGGCGCCACCATCACCCAGTTCGAGTACCCGCTGTGCGAGGAACTGGGCGTGCTCAAGATGGATTTCCTGGGGCTGTCCAACCTCACCACCATCAATGATGCGCTGGAGAACATCGAGATGAACAACAAGCCGCCGGTGGAGATTGAAACGGTGGGCTTGGATGATCCCGAGACTTTCGCACTGCTCTCTCGCGCCGAACCTCTTGGCGTGTTCCAGCTCGCTGGTGCCGGCATGCGTACCCTGTTCAAGCAGATGCCGCCCACCGAGTTCGAGGATATCTCCGCCGTATCGGCCCTCTATCGGCCCGGCCCCATGGGCATGAACTCGCACACCAACTACGCGCTCCGTAAGAACGGGCTGCAGCCGATGACTCCGATTCATCCGGAGCTTGCGGAGCCCTTGCAGGAGATCCTGGGCACCACCTACGGCCTCATCGTTTATCAGGAGCAGGTCATGCAGATCGCGCGTACCTGCGCTGGCTTCACCATGGGCCAAGCAGATACGCTGCGCAAGGCCATGGGTAAGAAGAAGCTCGACGTGCTGAATAAGCAGTTCGAGGGCTTCTCGAAGGGTATGTTGGACAACGGTTACTCCAAGGAGTGTATTGATACCCTGTGGGGAATCCTCGTCCCCTTCGCCCAGTATGCCTTCAACCGTTCGCACTCGGCCTGCTACGGCCTCATCTCCTACTGGACTGCCTACCTCAAGGCCAACTATCCGGTCGAGTACATGGCCTCCCTGCTTACCTCGAAGAAGGACAACAAGGACAAGCTGGCGCTCTACCTTGCTGAGGCGCGCCGCATGGGTATCACGGTGCTGGTACCGGATGTCAATGAGTCGCTAGCCAACTTCTCCGCTGTGGGTGACGAGATCCGCGTGGGTCTGTCCGCTGTGCGCAACGTGGGAACCAACGTGGTGGAAGGTATTATCAGGGCACGTCAAGAGGAGGGCACCTTCACCTCCTTCCAGGACTTCCTCGATAAGGTGCCGCTGCCGGTGTGTAACAAGCGCGCCATTGAGCGTCTCGTCAAGGCCGGTGCCTTTGACTCCATGGGCTACACCCGCCGCGCCCTGCTTTCGCGCGTGGAGGAGGCCGTTGATTCCGTGGTGTCCCTCAAGAAGAACGAGGCCATCGGCCAGTTTGATCTCTTTGGGGGAGCGGACGCCGATCTCGGCACCGGCGTGGACGTGGTGATTCCGGATCTGCCCGAATGGGACAAGAAGGTCAAGCTTGATCATGAGCGGGATATGGTGGGCCTCTACGTCTCTGACCACCCACTCTCGGGTATGGAGCACGTGCTGGAGAGGGCCGCCGATACCACGATTGTTCGCCTCATGAATGACGAGGCCCCGGTGGATGGTGGCACTGTGTCACTTGCCGGGCTGATCACCTCGGTCCAACCGCGTGTGTCCAAGAAGAACGGCAAGCTGTGGGCCACCGTCACCCTGGAGGACTTCTCCGGAAGCGCTGAGATCAACTTCTTCCCGCAGACCTACCCCACGGTCTCCACCATGCTCACCCAGGACGCCGTCGCCATCGTGCACTGCCGCGTGCAGGTGCGCGACGGCGCCATCCAGTTGTCCGCCCAGGGAATGGAGCTACCGTCCGGTGATCTTCTGCCTGATTCCCCGCTCGAGCTCCGGCTCCCTGAGCGAATGTGTACTCAGCAGCTCATGGGAAGTCTGGCGAGTATTCTTCGCTCGTACCCGGGTTCGGCGCCGGTGCGCCTTCATATCGAGAAGCCGGGCGTCACCACCGTGGTGCAGGTGGACCGCGAGTTCTATGTGCATCCTGGCTCAGGAATGATGTCTGACCTCAAGGTGTTGCTTGGTAGGCATTGCATTATGTAAGTGAAGAGCCCGAGGTTCTGAAGTCTGAAGAAGTAGTTGGGGGCTCAGTCGCGTCATTGCAACTGAGTCCCCAACATTGCCTTATAGCTTGATTCCTGATTTACAGCGCCGCTGCGGTTTACAGCGCCACTAGCTCTACCGCGCCGCCAGCCGCACCGCGATTTCGCCCTGGGGGAGTTGGAGGGCGACGACGTCGCCGTCGTGCAAATGGTGCCCACGGCGCGTCTCGACGTTGCCGTTGACGGTGATGTCGCCCATCTCAATCATTTCGCGCGCCTGCGCGCCGGAATCGGCGAGCGATGCAAGCTTGATGAACTGGCCCAGGCGAATGGGCAGGGTGACTTCGATGTTATCCACTAGTCCTCCACGGTGACTGCTTTGGCAGCCCTCCGTGGCCGCACAAGAACTACATATACTAGCAGGGCTGCCGCGACGGCAACAGCAATGGCAATACCTATAGGGGAACCCGCGGCCGCAGAGACCGCCGCTCCCCATACTGCGAAACCGATCGTCGAGTAAATTGCAGCCCAAGCAAGCCAGCCGGTAAAGGCGGAAGCGATCCACATCGGAACCGACATGCCGATAGCTCCGGCGGACACGGTGATGACCGACTGAACACCCACGGTGAGGAAGCAGAGGGGAATCGCAATCCAGCCCCGGCGGCGGAGCAGATCCATGCCGTTGACCGTGCTCTCTGCGTGAACCCAGTTCCAAATCTTTAGGCGAAAACCACCTTCGGGCTTCTTTGCCTTCATGGCGAGGTAGTGCCCGTAGCGCCCCACGCCGTACATGGCCGTGGACCGTAGCGCGACAACCATAAACAGGAAAAGGTAGTAGCTGAGGGCGGGACCACTGGTTAAGAAATCTGCGATGGATTCAAGCATAAAGGCAGTCTAGCTGCCGCACCTAACTTCGCGACAGTCTGAAGTTGAACGTGCAGTAGTTGTTGAAGTCACGCCGAAATGTTTGCGAACAATCGAACAAAGATGGCGACACCGTCGCAAAAAGTGGAATGATTCAAGTTGACGTGCCACGTCTGGCGTTCACGATGTGTGGATACTATGGGCGCTACGTCGTGTGGCTACTTCAGCGGCTACTTCTTCTGACAATCGGGGCACACGCCGTAGATCTCCAAGGTGTGCGTCTCGGCGATATACCCGGCTTCCGCAGCGACTTTGCGCGCCCATTCCTCAACGCCCGCCCCCGAAACTTCGCGGGTGCTGTTGCACTCGCGGCACACAAGGTGGTGGTGATGATGATCGGTCTCGCAGTGGCGGTACAGGGTCTCGGCGTCGGAGCGTAGAATATCGAGCTTGCCCTCGTCCGAAAGGGATTGCAACGTACGGTAGACGGTGGCGAGCCCAATGCGCTGACCCGAGCGGCTGAGGTCCTCGTGCAGTTGTTGCGCGCTGACGAATTCGGTGATGTTCTCCATGCGTGCCGCGATCGCGGCACGCTGAACTGTCATACGAGAACCAGCCATTATGCAACCTTTCGGGAGGACGTGAGCATTCGGACGAGTGGCCGTCCCAACGCCACTAGAGCATACAGTCCTATGAGCATAACCACGATTGTTGCGCCGGGTGAAGCCGGGACATGATATGTGATGACTAGCCCCGCCACACAGGCGAGCGTACCGATGATTTGAGCGATCTGCATGGTCCTGGTGAAGGAGGAGCTGAGTAGCTGCGCCACGGCGACCGGGACAATCATGATCGCGGACACCAACAGCACCCCGACCACGCGCATCGAGACCGAGACGGTAAGAGCGGCGACGACGGCGACAAGAATGTTCAGTGCGCGCACCTTCAGCCCGATGGAGCGAGCAAACTCTTCATCATGAGAGAGTGCAAAGAGTGGGCCACGTAGCCCCACGCCCACAAGAAGGATGATGACGGCGAGCGCGATGGTGTAGCGCACGTCGGCAGCTGAGACGGTGGCAATGGACCCGAACAGATAACTCGTGAGATTGGTGGTTGTGCCACCTGCGATGCGGATGAGGAGCACGCCGCCTGCGATGCCGCCGTAGAAAAGCATGGCGAGGGCGACGTCGCCGCCGGTGCGTCCGTGTGCGCGTACCAGCTCGATGAGGATGGCACCGATGAGGGAGGCGACGACGGCGCCGGGGATCGCCAGAACGTCATTGGGTGAGAGTCCGAGCGAGCCGGCCGCGAGCCAGCCCACCGCAACGCCCGTCAGGGAGATGTGGCCGATGCCGTCGCCCATGAGTGCCATGCCGCGCTGGACGAGATAGGTTCCCACAACCGGGGCAGTAAATCCCACCAGCAACGCCACGATGAGGGCGCGCTGCATGAGGGGAGAGGAAAGCATATCGATCATGAGAGATCCGTCCGTAGCACCGGGGCGTGATGGCGAACCGGCTCGGGTGATTCGTGCGGGTGTACGTGATCATGGCCCGGGCGGTCGTGACCGGGCTCCGGGTGGGGCGGTTCGCCGTCGTGAATCACTCGTCCGTCGCGCAACACGACTGCGCGCTGCACCAACTCCTCCAATTCACCCATCTCGTGGAGCACAGTGATGATGGTGACGCCCCGCTCGTGCAGCCGACCAAGGATGGAGGCGAGAGTCTCGCGGGAATCATGGTCGATGCCGGCGAGTGGCTCGTCGAGAATGAGAAGATCGGGCTTGCGGATCAATGCGCGGGCGATGAGGACGCGCTGGGCCTGGCC
>RRZT011819019.1_pt1 | contig 18013 bp, 14 predicted proteins | sample 2165551 | NCBI WGS metagenome assembly RRZT01 (sample SAMN10456910, study PRJNA506462) | wastewater metagenome | biome: wastewater; feature: sludge; material: wastewater sludge; isolation source: wastewater sludge with Escherichia coli K12::gfp cells carrying plasmid... | place: USA: Moscow, Idaho...
AGCCGGTTGAAACCGGGTTGGCAACCCGAAAGCCACAGAATGCGGCTCAGAATCCAGTCACGTTCGGGATTTTGCGCCACGAGTGCGGCCGTCGCGATCTCGCCGGTCCAGCGCCGGCCTTTCAGCACCGCGCCTTCCGGCAGGCCAGCACCGATTTTCGCACGGACCACGTGCCGGCCACGCGGCGTATGAAAGCTGCCGCGCGCCTCGCCCGCGCCAAGTCTGGCGGTCGAAACCGGGTATTCGCGCAGCAGCCGTTCTTTGTCCATGATTCGCAGAATCTGGCCGGCAAGTTCGATGATCAGACGCACTGATTATCCAAAAATATCATATAAATCAAATACTTACAAAATATCACGCGCGGCGCGTTTCTGTTCGCGCCTCAGGGAAAAGAAATTGGACAGCATCTGCGAAGCTTCGTTGGCCAGTACGCCGCCGACGACTTCGGTGTGGTGATTCAGCCGGCGATCCTCGAACGGATTGATCACGCTGCCGGCCGCGCCGGTCTTCGGATCGGTCGCCGCATAGACGACGCGCGCGAGCCGCGCATGCATAATCGCGCCGGCGCACATCAGACAGGGCTCAAGCGTTACATAGAGCTCGCACCCCGGCAGGCGGTAGTTGCCAAGCTTTTCGGCCGCCGCGCGCAGCGCCTGCATCTCGGCATGCGCGGAAGGGTCGCTCTTGCCGATCGGGTGGTTATAGCCGGTCGCGACGATCTCGCCGTCGAGCGCCACGACCGCGCCAACCGGCACCTCGCCGAGCTCAGCCGCCTTTTGCGCCTCGGCCAGCGCAAGACGCATGAAATCCTCGTCGGACAAGCGCGTCATTGCGCCTCCAGCATTTCTTCGGCGTGCTTGCGCGTCGTGGCGGTAATTTCGACCCCGCCGAGCATGCGCGCGATCTCGTCGACGCGCTGCGCGGAATCGAGCACGGCAATATGGCTGGCGACGCCGCTGGCATCCTGGGTCTTGCTGACCTGCAAGTGGTGGCGGCCGCGCGCGGCGACCTGCGGCAAGTGAGTGATGCACAGCACCTGACGACTGTCGCCGAGTTCGGCGAGCAGACGGCCGACGATCTCGGCAACGCGCCCGCCGATGCCGACATCTACCTCGTCGAAAATCAGCGTCGGCGTACTGGCAACCTGGCTTGTGATCACTTGCAATGCGAGGCTGATCCGCGACAACTCGCCGCCGGAAGCGATCTTCGCCATCGGTTTGGCCGGCGCGCTCGCATGGTTGGCGACGAGGAATTCGATCTGCTCCAGCCCAAACGCAGCCGGTTGTTCCTGCGGATTCAGCGCGATCTCGAAACGGCTGCCAGCCAGCGCCAGATGCTGCAATTCATCGGTCACGGCGGCGGCAAGCTTGTTTGCTGCTGCTGCGCGCTGCTTCGACAGTTTCACGGCTTGTTCGCGATAATTTTTCTCGGCCACGGTGACGCTCGCGCGCAGCGCATCGAGTCCGGCGCTGCCGCCGAGTTCATCAAGGCGCAGTTGCCAGCCGGCCAGCCGCTCTGGCAACAGCTCGGGTTCGACGCGGTATTTGCGCGCGATGCGGAAAATCGCCTCGAGCCGCGCTTCGACTTCAGCGAGCCGCTCCGGATCAAGTTCCAGCCGGTCGGCATAATGGCGCAGCGCGTTGACCGCCTCGCCAAGCTGCGCTTCAGCGCCAGCCAGCAGCTCCTGGGTTTCATTGATGCCGGCATCGTAATCGGCAAGCTCGGCCAGCCGTGAACTCACGCCTGCGAGCCAGCTCTGGCAGTTCTCGTCGCCATCGGCAAGCTGTGCGAGACTCGCCTGCACGCCGTCGATCAGACTGGCCGCATGGTTCAAGCGCTTGTGCTCGGCCTGCAGTTCCGGCCACTCGGCTGCGGCAAAGTTCAGCGCGCCGACTTCGTCGACCTGCCATTGCAAGCGTTCGCGCTCATTCTCGAAAGCCTCGGCATTCGCTTCGGCATCGGCCAGATCATCGGCCAGCCGGCGCCATTCGCGGTGCCGCACCGCGACGTCTTTCGCCAGCGCCAGCGTGCCAGCGTAGCCATCGAGCAGCGCGCGCTGCGCATCGGTTTTCAGCAAGGACTGGTGCTCATGCTGGCCGTGGATATCGACGAGCATTCCGCCAAGATCTTTCAACTGCGATAGCGTTGCTTGCGAACCATTGATCCACGCACGCGACTTGCCGCCGCTGTCGATCACACGCCGCAGCAGCAGTTCATCGGCATCATCGCCGGCCAACTCCTGCCCGGCCAACCACTCCTGGGCATCGGCCAGTCCCGCCAGCGAAAAACCGGCAGCCAGATCGGCGCGATCAGCGCCATGGCGGACCACGCCGGCATCGCTGCGGTCGCCGAGCAACAGACTGAGCGCGTCGATCAGGATCGACTTGCCCGCGCCGGTCTCGCCGGTCAGTACGGTCAGACCGGCGCGGAACTCGAGTTCAAGCTCGCGGACGATGACGAAATTCTTGAGATTGAGCGTTTGCAGCATGATCAAGGCAGCTGTTCACCCCAGCGCAGTTTTTCGCGCAGGGTGTCGTAATAGTGATACCCGTTCGGGTGCAGCAGGCGCAGCGTATTGCGGAAGCGGCGCACCACCAGGCGGTCAACTTCCTGCAAGCGGCAGTCGGACTGGTTATCGTAATACGCATGCACGTCGTGCGCGCTCGACAGCACCAGTTCGACGACGCTGGTGTCGGTCACGACGATCGGCCGGTTCGACAGCGATTGCGGGCAGATCGGCACCAGCGCGATCGCGTTCAGCCCCGGATGCAGGATCGGGCCGCCCGACGCGAGCGCATACGCGGTCGAGCCGGTCGGGGTCGAGATGATCATGCCGTCGCCGCGCTGGCTGCAGACAAAATTGCCGTCGATGAACAGCTCGAACTCGATCATCGCGCCGGTGTTGCCGCGGCACATCACAACATCGTTGAAAACCAGCTGGCGGTCGATATCCATGCCGTCGCGCACGACCGTCGCTTCGAGCATGATGCGCTCTTCCGGCGTGAACGAACCGGTCAGGATCTCCTCGATCTGCGCTTCCATCGATTTCAGCGAAATATCGGTCAGAAAACCGAGACGGCCAAGGTTCACGCCCACCAGCGGCACGTGATACGGCGCGACCATGCGCGCGGCGCCGAGCATCACGCCGTCGCCACCGAGCGTAATCACGAGGTCGGCAAGCTTGCCGAGGTTTTCGCGGCTGACCGGCTGGCAGTTTCTGACATCGTGTTCCTGCGCGGTATTTTCTTCCATCAGCACGCGCGCGCCGAGCGTGGGCAGCCACTCGGTCAGGCGACAAATCGGGCCGGCGAGAGATGGCGTGGCCGGACGACCGACGATGGCAATGGTCTTGAACAGGCTTTTTGGCATGGCAGAAATATTGATTCCCGATTGCGGCATTAAACAGGGAAGCCGCGTTAAAATCCAGTTCAACGAATCATACCAGCGAGAACCCGCATGCGCCGCCCCGCCATGCTCAACGACCGAGCCCAGATCCTGCTGAAGACGCTGATCGAGCGCTATATCGCCGAAGGCCAGCCGATCGGATCGAAAACCCTGTCGCACTTTTCCGGACTCGACGTCAGCCCGGCCACGATTCGCAATGTCATGGCCGATCTCGAGCACCTCGGTTTTGTCGCCAGCCCGCACACCTCGGCCGGACGCGTGCCGACCGTGCGCGGCTACCGCCTGTTCGTCGATTCGCTGCTCGCGGTGCAGCCGCTGCAAAAATTCGAGATCCGCGAGATCCAGGATCACCTGCCGATCGACAGCCCGCGGAACACGATCGCAGCCGCCTCGCAGCTGCTATCGCAACTGACCCACTTCGCCGGCGTCGTGATGGCGCCGAAGCGGCACGAAATCACGCTCAAGCATATCGAATTCATGCGCCTCTCCGACCGGCGCGTGCTGCTGATCCTCGTAACCGGCGACGGCGATGTGCAGAACCGCATCATCCAGACCGAACGCGAATTCGGCGCGAAGGAACTGGAAAAAGCCGGCAACTTCCTGAACGAGCACTGCGCCGGCAAGACGCTCGATAACCTCGTGCAATGGATTCAGGGCGAGCTCGTGCGAATCAAGAGCGACATCGTCGGCCTGATGAACGCCGCGGTCGATATTTCCGCCAGCCTGTCCGGCAAGCGCGAAAGCGTCGTGATCGCCGGCGAGCACCAACTGCTTGGCATCAGCGACCTGTCTTCGAACGTCGCCCGAATGAAACAGCTATTCGACCTGTTCGAACAGAAAACCTCGCTGCTGCAACTGCTCGAACTCGGCCACCGCGCCGAGGGCGTGCAGATCTATATCGGCAACGAAGCCGGGCTCGCACCGCTCGACGAATGCTCGGTCATCGCTGCACCGTACAGCGTCAACGGCGAAGTCGTCGGCACGCTCGGCGTAATCGGTCCGACCCGCATGGCCTACGACCGCGTAATCCCTATCGTCGACATCACCGCGCGCCTGCTATCAAGCGCGCTTTCCCAATAAACGGAATTCCATCTTGAAAAAAACATTCGCCACCCTGGCCATGGCCCTGACCAGCCTGCTCGCCCATGCCGACGAAACGCTCGTCGCCCGTCCCGAGGTCCGCGACTATCTCGCCGCAACCGCGAGCGAACACGGCTTTGACGAGGCCGAACTTGTAAACCTGTTCACCCGGATCGAGCCGAAGCCGCACATCCTGAAGATTTTCGACCGGCCTTCGACTGCGCGGCCGTGGTACGAATTCCGCAGCAACTTCATCAACAAGCGCCGCATCGAAGCCGGCGCCGCGTTCTGGCGAGAACATGAAAAGCTGCTCGAAGAGATCGGCAACGCTTATCAGGTCGACCCCGCCGTGATCGTCGCGATCCTTGATGTCGAAACGCTGTTTGGCAAGAACACCGGCAGCTTCCGCGTGCTCGACGTGCTCGCAACGACGGCCTTCGACTACCCGCGCCGCGCCGACTTCTTCCGCAAGGAACTGACCGAATTCCTGCTGCTCGCCCGCGCCGACAAGGAAGACCCGCTCTCGTTCAGAGGTTCGTACGCCGGCGCGATGGGTTGGCCGCAATTCATGCCCTCGTCGTTCCGCGCGTTTGCCGTCGACTGGAACAACGACGGCCACCATGACATCTGGAACACACCGGCCGACGCGATGGCCAGCGTCGCCAGCTACCTCTCGCTGCACGGCTGGAAGGATGGCGGCAGCGCAACCGCGCCGGTCAATGTCAGCGGCGACCGGATCGAGGAACTGATCGCCGACAAATTCAACCTGCACTACACGGTCGGCGAACTGATCGACATGGGCGTCGCGCCGCTGGAGCAGCTCGACCCGGCCCGCCCGGCCCTACTTTACGTGCTCGAAACCGCGCCCGGCGAAATGAAATACTTCCTCGGCTTCAAGAATTTCTACGCCATCACGCGCTACAACAAGAGCACGCTGTACGCGACCGCCGTGCTCGAACTGGCCGAAGCGATCCGCACCGCCAAGGCGCAGCCGCCCGCAGAACCGGCCTCATCTGCCCCTGTCAGGACGACGGCCAAAACAAAGCCCGCCGCGAAAAAAGCCCCGAAAAAGCGCGATTGAAACCTGTAGGTTAGCGCTGAACGAAAGTGAAGCCCAACGGACAATCGCTCATCAAGCAGCTCATGTTGGGCTTCGCAAACTCAGCCCAAGCTACGAGCTCGAAGAAGCGCGGTTGAGAAACAAAAAAGCGGCCATTGGCCGCTTTTTTGGATCAATATAACTTATTGATTTATATGATTTTTTCACAACACCACGTAGGTCAGATAAGCCCAAAGCGCCATCCGACCTACGCGACTGATGAATCGTCATTCGTCGGCAGGCGCTACGCTTACTGCACCCTACGGCCCTTTTTGGTGGGGTTGTGTTTCGCATAGTTGTCGAGGGCTTTAAGTAGATTGCCGGGTTTCGACATTTCGCGGGATAGTTGCTGCGCGGCAGCAATCTCGCTTGCCTGCATATCCGCTTCATTCTTGCTCAGATTACTACGGGCGAATTCGTTGCCCGCAGCCTGGGCCAAATTTTGCAGTGCATAGGCGATTACCAGATTTTTGGCAACGCCATCACCGTTGGTATACATCATCCCGAGGTTGTTCTGGGCGTTGGCATTCCCTTGCTCTGCAGCCTTGCGAAACCACGCAGCTGCTCGGGCAAAGTCTTTCGGGGCACCTTCTCCCTTGATGTACTTCATTCCGAGGTTGTTCTGGGCGCCGGCATGCCCTTGCTCTGCAGCCTTGCGGTACCACTGAACGGCCTGGGTAAAGTCTTTCGGGACGCCTTCGCCGTTGTTATAGCTCAACCCAAGGTTGAACTGGGCACGGGCATTCCCCTGTTCGGCAGCCTTGCGGAACCACGCTGCAGCTTGGGCTGCGTCTTGGCGCACGCCTTGACCGTTGTCATACATCCCCCCGAGGTTGTACTGGGCGTCGGCATCCCCCTGTTCAGCGGCCTTGCGGTACCACTGAACGGCTTGGGCAGCGTCTTGGGGCACGCCTTGACCATTTTCATACATCGCCCCGAGGTTGTTCTGGGCGAGGACATGTCCCTGTTCAGCGGCTTTGCGGTACCACGCGGCAGCTTGCGCAAAGTCTTGGAGCACGCCTTGACCCTTGTCATACATCACCCCGAGGTTGTGCTGGGCGCTGACATACCCCTGATCGGCGGCCTTGCGGAACCACACAGCAGCCTGGGCAAAGTCTTGACGCACACCTTGACTCATGCCATACATCAGCCCAAGGTTGTACTGGGCGTCGGCATTTCCCTGTTCTGCGGCCCTACGGAACCACGCGGCTGCTGCAGCAAAATCCTTTCGGACGCCATTTCCTGAGTAATACATCACTCCAATCTGAAGTTGCGCGCTGGCATCACCTTGGTTTGCGAGTGGCTGCCATTCTTTCAGGGCGGTTTTGTAATCTCCAATTGCCGAAGCAGCCAAGCCTTCATCAAAACCGGCCACGGAAAGCGTGGATACCGCTGCCAGCACGATCGCAGGTAGAAAACGAGCGAGATGCATGATTATTCCTGGTGAGTAAAAATTTGGATGTTGCGGGGAGTCGTGGCGTATTTTCGTCTATCGATTTGTAAGGGTCAAACGGGCAATCGCACCTCCGGCGGCCCATGTTGGGCTTCGCAAACTCAGCCCAAGCTACGGGCTCGAAGAAGCACGGTTGAGAAACAAAAAAAGCGGCCATTGGCCGCTTTTTGCATAATCAACTTAACATATTGATTTGTATGGTATTTTTATAAAATCAAGCCTTCTTCAGGAAACAGGCTTTCAGCATGAAGTTGCCGGCATCCATGCGGCAGTCGACTTCGTGGTCGCCGCCGACGAGACGGATGCTCTTGACTTTGGCGCCCTGCTTCAGCGTGATCGACGAGCCTTTGACCTTCAGATCCTTGATCAGCACGACCGCATCGCCATCCTGCAACACGTTGCCGTTCGCATCGCGCACCACCGCAGCATCATCGTCTTCAGTCGCGGGGGCCTGAGCCGGCCATTCGAAGCCGCAATCGGCGCAAACGTAGTTGTCGCCGTCCTGGTAGGTATTCTCAAGGGTGCATTGCGGGCAAGCCGGAATCGCGGACATGGTGTTTTCCTGATCAGACAAAGACGCGGATTATACAACCCTGATCTCCGACCGTCAGCGGCCAGGATTCAGCCACCAGCTCTCGAGCATCCAGCTGGCCGGCTGGTAATAGAGCGGCAGCCGCTGCGGCCAGGCGAGGCCGCGCTTCCAGGCGACGCGATGGGTCGCGCTGTACCAGTGCGGAATGATGTAGTACCCGTGGCGCAGCACGCGGTCGAGCGCATGCACTGCGGTCAGCCGTTCGGCGCGATTCCGGCTTGCGACCACCGCATCGATCAGCGCATCGACGGCCGGATCTTTCAGTCCGATCACATTGCCGCTGCCGTTCACTTGCGCGGAGCGGCTCGCGTAATTGTCGTAAAGCTCGATGCCAGGGCTTTGCGTGTCGCCAAAACGCAAGCTGATCAGGTCAAAATCGAACTGATCGAGCCGGCGCTGGTATAGCGCGTAGTCGACCTGACGAGTTTTGACCTGAATGCCAAGCTTGGCGAGGTTGCGTTCGTAGACCGCGAAAACGCGGCCCATGCTGCCGCCATCATCAAGCCACTCGAAAACGAACGGCTCGCCTTTCGCGTTGCGCAGCGCGCCGTCGCGGTAAGTCCAGCCGGCCGCAGCCAGCAGATCGCGCGCGCGGCGCAGATTCTGCCGCAGCGAACCGGGCGGGCGGGTCGAGGGCGGCAGCGGCGCCGGGCCAAAAACGGCCGGGTCGAGCTGGTCGCGCAGCGGTTCGAGCAAGCTGAGTTCGTTCTTCGACGGCAGCCCGGTCGCGGCCAGTTCACCGTTCGAGTAGAAGCTGTCGAGCCGCACGTACTGGTCGTAGAAAAGCTGGCGATTCAGCCACTCGAAATCCAGCGCCAGCCCGAGCGCCTCCCGCACGCGCCGATCGGCGAACAGCGCCCGGCGCGTATTCAGCACGAAGCCCTGCATGCCAGCCGTATTGCTGTGCGGAAACGCGTATTTCTGCAATTCGCCGCTCGTGAACTTCGGTCCCAGATACTGGCGCGACCAGTTGCGCGCGCTGTATTCGACGAGAAAATCGAATTCGCCGGCCTTGAATGCTTCAAGCCGGGCAACGTCATCCTTGTAGAAACGGTAAACGATTCGGTCGAAATTGAACTGGCCGCGCCGTGCCGGGTGGCTGGCGGCCCAGTAATCGTTGCGGCGCTGGAAGCGAAGGCTGCGGCCCAGATCGTAGCGCTCGATCCGGTACGGGCCGCTTGCGATCGGCGCTTCGAGCACGATCGCATCGAGCGGCTTGCCGCCGCCCCACTTGCGCGAGAAGACCGGCAGGCTTGCCACGGTCAATGGCAATTCCGGATTCGCGCGGCGGAAGCGGTAGCGGATCGTTCGCGGGTCGAGGATTTCGGCTGCCGAGACTTCGGCCAGCGCGCTGCGATACTGCGGCGCGGCGGCTTTGCCGGTCAGCGTGTCGAAGCTGTGCTTCACATCCGGCGCAAGCACCGGATCGCCGTTGTTGAACCGCGCTGCCGGGTCAAGTCTGAACGTAGCAGAAAACCCGTCGGCGGCGATCTGCATGTCCTGCGCAAGCAGGCCGTAAACGCTGGCTGGCTCGTCGAGACTGCCGACCGCGAGCGGCTCGAACATCAGCGGCGACAAGCTCGGCGCCGGCGTTCCCTTGATGACGAACGGATTGAACGAATCGAAGCTCGTGCGCCGGTCCGGGTTCGGCAGCACAACGTCGCCGCCCTTCGGCGCTTGCGGGTTCACATAGTCAAAATGGGAAAAGCCGGCCGGATATTTCGGCGCATAGCCCAAGGCCAGCGCATGCGCGGCCAGCGCGAATCGCGCGACAAACAGCAAGGCCAAGCCAGGCAGCAGACGCTTCATGGCCAGGCCGGCATTACAGGATCCGGTTCAAGAGCCTGTCCATGCGCACGCGGCTCAGACGCGTCAGCAACTTGCGGACAGGAACCGGATATTGCTGCAGCGTTTCCAGATCGTCGGCCTGCACGATCAGGCGCGTATGGCGCCGGATATTGTCGAGCTCCTGCTGTTTCTGTTCGGCCAACTCAAACTTCGGATCGTGGATCAGCAGCGCATTTTCGAGATCAAGCGCGAACGCGCGCGGATTCAGATTGTTGCCGGTGATCAGGTGCCGGTTTTCGTCGATCCAGATGCCTTTCAGATGGTAGCTATTTTTGCCATCGAGCCACAGGCGGATCTGCAGTTGCCCGCGTTGCAACAGCTTCTGGTGGCGGATCGCGAAGCGGCGCAGGTTAATCTCGTACAGGTAAGGTAGTGCGGCGATCGTCTTGAATTTTTCTTCGGGCGGAATATAGAAATCGTTCGCGGTCTTGTCACCGACGATGATCTCGACCGCAACACCGCGCCGCAGCAGGCGGTCAATCTCGCGCCGTACCGGCTTCGGAAAATTGAAATATGGCGTGCAGATCACGACACGCGCGCGCGCGCCGGCCAGCAACTCGAGAATGCGCCGGTTCAGCGGATTGTTGCGCCCGACGCCGACCAGCGCCTCGACCGCGAGTCCGTCGCGATGCGCCATCTCGCCGTGGTAAACGCTGTGCTCAAGCTTTTTGCGGAATGTGCGAATCTCGTGCCGCAGGCTGCGCGTGGCCGGACATTCCGGCAGATCGAGCCGGTGCACGGCCTTCGCCGCCACCATCCGCCGCACATAATCGGCCATGCAGTCCGCAAGCGCGGCGCAATGCAATTCGTGGTAGCGGTCGAAGCGATAACGGTCGAACTTTTGCAGGTAGACGTTGTTCAGGCTTGCGCCGCTATAGAGCACGCAATCGTCGAACACAAAGCCCTTCAAGTGCAGCACGCCAAACAGTTCACGAGTCTGCACCGGCACGCCGTAGATCGGTGCTTCGGTGGCGCGCTCGCTCGTGAGCGCGCGATACCAGGCCGCGTTGCCGGCCTGCTTGCCCGCGCCGATCAGCCCGCGCTGGGCGCGGTGCCAGTCGACCAGTACACGGATATCCAGCCCGGGCCGCAAGGCTTTTGCCGCGTGCAGCGCATCAAGCACCTCGCGGCCAGCCTCGTCATCCTGCAGATAAAGCGCAGTCAGATAGATACGCTTTTCCGCACCGGCGATCAGTTCGAGCAGGCGCAGGCGAAACGCCTCGGCGCCGAACAACGTATTGACCGATTCAGCCGCAAGCGGAAAACGCGGTGCGTGCAGATGGGGTGAACGGAAAAACAAAATGGCCATTGGATGCACAGGGAAAATCGTTACGACCAACAATGGTATCACCGTGCGGCATCCAATGCTGCACGCAGCGGCATGATAGAATCATCCCGTTCCGATTCAGCCAGAAATCCATGTCCTACCTCGCCCTCGACACCTCGACCGAACACCTGTCGCTTGCCCTGACCACGCCTTCTGGCATCGTCGGCCGCAACTGGCACGTCGGGCAGAAGCACGCTGAACTCACGCTGCCGAAACTCGCCGAAATGCTCGAAGAAAACCGCCAGCGCCTCGCCGACATCGAGGGCATCGCGTTCGGCAACGGGCCAGGCTCGTTCACGGGACTGCGGATCGGCTGCGGTCTGGTGCAAGGGCTCGCTTTTGCGCGCGGCATTCCGGTGCTCGGTATCTCGACGCTGGAGACGCTCGCGCAGGGCTGCGACGCCGAACGGGTGATCGCCTGCCTCGATGCGCGAATGAATCAAGTCTATGCTTCAGCCTTCGTTCGCACAGGCGACGGCTGGCGCGAGGTCTGCGCAGCGACGGTCTGCGATCCGCACGCACTGCCGTTGCCCGACGGCGAAGGCTGGACCGGCATCGGCAGCGGTTTCGCCGTCTACGGCCCGCAACTGACCGAACGGCTTGGATCGAAGCTTTCCGCGACCGAGCCTGAGCGCATCCCGCTCGCGGTCGACATGCTCGCACTGGCGCTGCCGCGCTTTGCCGCGGGCCTGGGACTGCCGGCGCACGAAGCGACGCTCGTCTATTTGCGCGACAAGGTTGCGCTGAAAACCTCGGAGCGGGCCCGCGCATGACCGTCCGCCCGCTCGTTCCCGCCGACCTCGCGAGCCTGCTCGCGCTCGATGCCGCGACCAATCCGCACCCGTGGACCGCCGCGCAGTGGAACGATTCGCTCGCCAGCCACCTGTGCCTGGGACTGGATAGCGACGGCAGGCTCGCGGGCTTCGTCGTCGCGCTACCATTGCCGGGCGAGGCTGAACTGCTGCTGATCGCGGTCGAGCCCCAAGGTCGCGGATACGGCCGGAAGTTGCTGCAGGCGCTGAACGACGAATTGCAACTGCGCGGCCTGAACCGGCTGCTGCTTGAAGTGCGCGAATCGAATGCGCGCGCGCGCCGTTTCTACACGGCCGCGGGCTTTGCCGAAATCGGCCGCCGCAAAAATTATTATCCGGCAGCCGGCGGACGCGAGGACGCGCTGATCTACAGCCTGGAGACAGGCCAATGAACCGTCGCGCGGTGATTCTCGAAGAGCTCGAACTCGCGCCGTTGTGGGTGCGGCGCGAATTGCTGCAGGCCGCCGAACCGCTCAATGAACCCGAGCCGCAGGCCGAATCCGTTGCGCCACCGCCTGTTCCGGGAATCGATCCTGACGCGCGCCATCCGCTGCCGCCGATTGCCCGCGCAGCAAACCGCGCGATCGCCCCACTGGTCGAACCTGCCCCGACAAAACCCGCACCGGAATCCGCACCTGCGAGCGGAGAAAGCGACCGCAGCCGCGAGATCGCGGCAATGGACTGGCAGCAGTTGCACGATGCCATTGCGCAGTGCACGGCCTGTCCGCTGTGTCAGTGGCGCCAGCAGGCCGTATTCGGTGTTGGCAACCCGCAGGCCAAACTCGTCGTCGTCGGCGAAGCGCCGGGCGAGGAAGAAGACCGTCAGGGCGAACCGTTCGTCGGCCGTGCCGGCAAGCTGCTCGACAACATGCTCGCGGCGATTCATGAAAAGCGCGGCGAACGCGTGTTCATCGCGAACGTACTCAAATGCCGGCCGCCGGGCAACCGCAACCCGTCGCCGGAAGAAATCCGCCTGTGCGAACCGTTCCTGCGCCGCCAACTCGAACTGATCGGCCCCAAGGCGCTGCTCGCGACGGGCCGCTTCGCCGCGAACACGCTGCTCGAAACCAGTGCGCCGCTTTCCGCGCTGCGCGGCAAGCTTCAGCAATGGCATGGGCTGCCACTGGTCGTCACCTACCATCCGGCCTACCTGCTGCGCAATCTGCCGGACAAGGATAAAAGCTGGAACGACCTGCTGTTGCTACAGGATGCGCTGGGCAAACAAGAATAATAGTTCATATAAATCAATAAGTTACAAGTAAACCCATTTTGACCCAACAAGAAAAAATAACCATGAGCAAAAGCCGCCAAGCGATCCATCGCCTCGATTACACTCCACCCGCGTTCCTGATCGACCGGGTCGACCTGAATTTTGAGCTCGACGAAACCGCGACACGCGTGACCTCGCGCCTGGTCGTGCAACGTAATCCGAAGGTCGCATCGGCCGATGCGCCGCTGACGATTGACGGCGAAGACCTGACGCTCGAATCAGTCAAGCTCGATGGCGCGTTGCTGACTCCGGCCCAGTTCGAGCTGACACCATCCTCGCTGACATTGCCCGGCATCGAACAAGACGCGATCATCGAGATCGTGACCCGGCTGAATCCGGCGGCGAACACGCAATTGATGGGGCTTTACCTCTCGAACGGCAACTTTTTCACCCAGTGCGAGGCCGAAGGCTTCCGCCGCATCACCTATTACCTCGACCGCCCGGACGTGATGACGCGCTTTACGACGACGATCATCGCCGACAAGACCCGCTTCCCAGTGCTGCTGTCGAACGGCAACCGCGTCGGCGAGGGCGTGCTCGACCGCAACCGCCATTGGGTCAAGTGGGTCGATCCGTTCCGCAAGCCGGCCTACCTGTTCGCGCTGGTCGCCGGCAAGCTGGTGTCGCAGACCGGCCAGCACACGACCTCGGGCGGCAAGACCGTGCATATCGAGGTCTACGTCGAGCCGGGCGACCTCGACAAGTGCGAACATGCGCTCGCCGCCGCGCAAAAGGCCATGCGCTGGGACGAAGAGCGCTTCGGCCTCGTCTATGACCTCGATACCTACATGATCGTCGCGACCTCCGACTTCAACATGGGCGCGATGGAAAACAAGGGCCTGAACATCTTCAACACGAAGTACGTGCTGGCCAAGCCCGACACCGCAACCGACGCCGATTTCGACGGTATCGACTCGGTCGTCGCGCACGAGTATTTCCATAACTGGACCGGCAATCGCGTTACCTGTCGCGACTGGTTCCAGCTCTCGCTGAAGGAAGGCCTGACCGTCTATCGCGACCAGGAATTTTCCAGCGACATCGGCAGCCGCGCGGTCGCGCGCATCCAGAATGTCCGCACCTTGCGCGAGCTGCAGTTCGCCGAGGACGCCGGCCCGCAGGCGCATCCGGTCCGACCGGATTCCTACCTCGAGATCAACAACTTCTACACGATGACCGTGTACGAAAAAGGCGCCGAAGTCGTGCGCATGATCGCAACGCTGCTCGGCCGCGACGGATTCCGCAAGGGCATGGAGCTGTATTTCCGCCGCCACGACGGCCAGGCCGTAACCTGCGACGACTTCGTCGCGGCAATGGCCGATGCGAACAACGCCGACCTCGAACAGTTCAAGCGCTGGTACAGCCAGGCCGGCATCCCGCAGCTCGACTGCTCGAGCGATTACAACGAGGCCGCCAGAACCTTTACGCTGACCGTGCGCCAGTCGTGCCCGCCGACCCCGGGCCAGCCGGAAAAACTGCCATTTCACATTCCGCTTGCGCTCGGCCTCGTCGACCGGCGCGGCCACGACCTGCCGCTGCAGCTCGACGGCGAAACCATGCCCGGTGGCACGACGCGCGTGCTCGAACTGCGCGAAGCGGAACAAAGCTTCACTTTCGTCAACGTGCCCTGCCCGCCCGTGCCATCGCTGCTGCGCGATTTCTCGGCGCCGGTGCGGCTTGACTACCCGTGGACCCAGGACGATCTGATTTTCCTGGTGGCCTGCGACAGCGATGCGTTCTGCCGCTGGGAAGCCGCAAACACCTGCGCGAGCCGGCTGCTGAAAGAGTTGTACCTGGCGGCGGCGCGCAACGAGAAAATCGTGCTGCCCGCCGGTTTCATCGACTCGCTGCGCTGCCTGCTGACCGAGCCGGAGCTCGACCCGGCGCTGGTCGCGCTGATGCTCGAACTACCGGGCGAACGCACGCTGCTCGAGGAAATCGACAGCGTCGATCCGGGCCTGCTGCAGCAGGTCTGTCAGAGCGTCAAGCAGCAGCTCGCTCGCGAGCTGCGCGCCGAGCTGCTGATTCGCTATGCCCAACTCAACGATGGCGAGCCTTACCGCTATGACAGCATCGAGGTCGCGCAACGCAGCCTGAAAAACGTCTGCCTCAGCTATCTGGCCGAGCTCGACGAGCCGATGGTCGGCGAAATGCTCGCCAACCAGTATGCGCGCGCCGACAACATGACCGACCGGCTCGCCGCGCTGAAGGCGCTGGTCAACCGTGATGGCGGCGAAGCGCAGCTGGCCGATTTCGCCGCGCGCTGGCAGGACGACGCGCTGGTCATGGACAAGTGGTTCACGCTGCAGGCGACGAGCCGCCGCCCGGGCGCGCTGTCGCGCGTCGAAAAGCTGATGGATCATCCGGCGTTCTCGCTGCGCAATCCGAACAAGGTCCGCGCGCTGATCTCGGCGTTCTGCCAGCAGAACCTCGCGCACTTCCACGCGGCGGACGGCTACGGCTATGCGTTCGCTGCCGACCGGATCATCGAGATCGACAAGTCCAACCCGCAGATCGCCGCCCGGCTGGCCTCGTGTTTCAACCGCTGGCCGCGCCTCGAGCCGAAGCGCCAGGCGATGATCCGCGCCGAGCTCGAACGCATCAGCACAACCGAGAATCTTTCGAACGGAACTTTTGAAATCGTCAGCAAGGCGCTGCAGGCATAACTCATTGAAAATCCGTCAGTTTTACCAGGCGGCAAAACGGCAGGGGCGCTATAATCGCGCCCTTGTCTTTTTTGATTACGCCTTGCGCGCGCATTTTAAAAAGTTCATACAAATCAATAACTTATTGATTTAACTAAAAACCAGCCGGACCTCACGCATGATCGCCGCCAAGCATATCTTCAGCTACCGCAAATACTGGGCCGCCCGTTTCGGCATCGCGCCGTTCCTGCCGATGAGCCGCGCCGAAATGGACCAGCTTGGCTGGGACAGCTGCGACGTGATCCTCGTGACCGGCGTCGCCTACGTCGACCATCCAAGCTTCGGCATGGCCGTGATCGGCCGCATGCTCGAGGCGCAGGGCTTCCGCGTCGGCATCATCAGTCAGCCCGACTGGAAATCCGCCGACGACTTCCGCCGGCTCGGCAAACCGAATCTGTTCTGGGGCGTCACCGCCGGCAACATGGATTCGATGATCAACCGCTATACGTCCGACCGAAAAATCCGCTCCGACGATGCGTACACGCCGAACGCCGAAGCCGGCAAGCGCCCGGATCGCGCGGCGGTCGTCTATTCACAGCGTTGCCGCGAGGCGTTCCCGGACGTGCCGATCGTGCTGGGCGGCATCGAGGCCAGCTTGCGCCGGATCGCGCACTACGATTACTGGTCGGACAAGGTGCGGCGCTCGATCCTCGTCGATTCGAAGGCCGACCTGCTGCTATACGGCAACGCCGAGCGCGCGCTGGTCGAAGTCGCACACCGGCTGGCGAAAAAGGAGCCGGTCGCGAGCATCACCGACGTGCGCGGCACCGGCTTCATGCTCCGGCAGTGGCCGGAAGGCTGGTCGCTGATCGACTCAACCGATGTCGACACGCCGGGACGCGTCGAGCCGCACCTGAATCCGTATGAAGAAGTGAAAAGTGAGCAGTCAGGGGTGAAAGGGGGAACTACGGAGACTGCGACGATCCAGTTTGTGAGAAATCCGAAACGCGACCGCAGCAAGACCGCAATCCGCCTGCCGAGCTTCGAGCAGGTCTGCAACGACCGCGTGCTGTACGCGCACGCGTCGCGCACGCTGAACCTCGAAACCAATCCGGGCAACGCGCGCGCGCTGGTGCAGCGCCACGGCGAACGCGACGTCTGGCTGAACCCGCCGCCGATCCCGCTGACGACGGCCGAAATGGACGGCGTGTTCGACCTGCCTTACCGACGCGTTCCGCACCCGGCCTACGGCAACGCGAAGATTCCGGCCTACGAGATGATCCGTTTTTCGATCAACATCATGCGTGGCTGCTTCGGCGGTTGTTCGTTCTGCTCAATCACCGAGCACGAAGGCCGCATCATCCAGAACCGCAGCGAGGAGTCGATCCTGCGCGAGATCGAGACGATCCGCGACACGGTTCCCGGCTTCACCGGTGTGATCTCCGACCTCGGCGGCCCGACCGCGAACATGTACCGACTGCACTGCAAGGACCCGAAAATCGAAGCCGCGTGCCGCAAGTTCTCGTGCGTGTTTCCGGGAATCTGCCAGAACCTGAACACCGACCACGCGCCGCTGATCGCGCTGTACCGCAAGGCGCGCAACCTGAAGGGAATCAAGAAGATCCTGATCGGCTCCGGCGTGCGCTACGACCTCGCGGCCGAATCGCCTGAATACGTGAAGGAACTCGTCACCCACCACGTCGGCGGCTACCTGAAGATCGCGCCGGAGCACACCGAGCCGGGCCCGCTCGCGCACATGATGAAGCCCGGCATGGCCACGTACGAGCGCTTCCGGCAGATGTTCGAAAAATTCTCGCAGGAGGCCGGCAAGGAGCAGTACCTGATCCCGTACTTCATCGCCGCGCATCCGGGAACCACCGACGAGGACATGCTCGAACTGGCGCTATGGTTGAAGCAGAACGGCTTCCGCCTTGATCAGGTGCAGAACTTCCTGCCGAGCCCAATGGCGCTCGCCTCGACGATGTACCACAGCGGCAAGAATCCGCTGAAAAAGGTCACGCGCGATTCGGAGGATGTGTTCACGCCAAAGAAAGGTGCGACCCGCCGCCTGCACAAGGCTTTCCTGCGCTACCACGACCCGAACAACTGGCCGCTGCTGCGCGAAGCATTGCAGCGCATGGGCCGGCGCGACCTGATCGGCAACGGCAAGCACCATCTGGTGCCGTGGTTCCAGCCTGAAGGCACCGGCCAACGCAACGAAGGCATGCGCCGCCCGGAACCGGCTGGCGGCAAGGCGCTGGCCAGGCCGGTCGGCACCAAAACCCCGCCGCGCAAACCGGCGACGGGCAAGCCCACAGGCAAACTTGCAGGCAAGCGCCGGCCATAAAAAACGGCCGAGATCTTTTCGTGTCCGGCGAATTCCTTGCCGTTGTCGAAGGTAATCGTCAACACCATTTCTTTGAACGGACGCAGTGCTTTCTTGATCGCCTGCGTGGCGCCCGCCGCTTCTTTGCTGGGCACGGTA
>RRZT011290255.1_pt1 | contig 18007 bp, 12 predicted proteins | sample 2165551 | NCBI WGS metagenome assembly RRZT01 (sample SAMN10456910, study PRJNA506462) | wastewater metagenome | biome: wastewater; feature: sludge; material: wastewater sludge; isolation source: wastewater sludge with Escherichia coli K12::gfp cells carrying plasmid... | place: USA: Moscow, Idaho...
AACGCCAAAGATTTTTTTGACAGGCAAGGCCGCCACAAAGGCATCGACCTCATGAGGCTGTACTAAAAACTGACCGTTGGGTTTGTTCCAGTCGCTGGCGATTTTGGCAATAAATTTATTGGGCGCAATCCCGGCCGAGGCGGTGATGCCCACTTCCTTCAAAATACGCGCTCGGATTTCTTGCGCCATTAAAGTTGCGCTGCCCTTGCAGTGCGGCTGATCGCTTACGTCAAGATAAGCTTCATCTAACGACAGAGGTTCCACCAAGTCGGTGTATTGGTGGTAGATGTTAAGTATTTGCTGTGAGGCAGCCCGGTATTTTTCAAATTGGGGAAAAATAAGGGTGAGCTCCGGGCACTGGCGCAAGGCACGTGCGCTACTCATGGCCGAATGCACGCCGCGCGCCCGGGCTTCGTAATTGGCGGTGGCAATCACGCCACGCGTTTCAGCCCGCCCACCTACGGCAACCGGGCGGCCAAGTAGGGCCGGGTCGTCGCGCATCTCGATGGCGGCATAAAAACAATCGCAATCACAATGAATGATTTTGCGCATGCAAAAACTTTAGATAAAGAATCGTTTATTCAATAAGGTTTTAGGATACCCATCCGATACGGGATTTAGGATGGGTAGATTTTGATTAAATTATGGCGCAGTGCCTAGCTGAGCACTTTGAGTGATATGTGCCCGGCTACAGAGTTTTTAAGGGCGCCCCCATTCCAATGCAAAAATCTTCAATTCGCTATCTGTTTTGCAAACTGAGAGGGTGAGCATTGCTCCATCAAAGTTGTAGTCTGAATCATCATTCACCGCTCTTTTGACATCATCCATGAAGTTTCCTTATTTAAGAGAGGGGGAGGCTAAGATTTTACCGGGGTTCATGATCCCTAAAGGGTCTATCATGGACTTGATTTGTGCCATTAAGGCCATTTCAACGGGGGGTTTGTAATGCGCCAAGGTGTCGATTTTAAGCTGGCCAATACCGTGTTCTGCAGAGAAAGTGCCGGAGAGGCTATCCACTAGATCATAAACCAAGGTGTTGGCGTATTCACTTTGAGCGAGTAGGGCGGTTTGCTTTGCCGGGTCTGGGTGAGAAAGGTTGTAGTGCAAGTTGCCATCGCCCACATGGCCAAAAACAGTGATGCGCAGGCCGGGGAAGGCGGTTTGAAGGCTTGTGTTCGCTTGCTCTAAAAAGTTGGGCAGTTGACTAATGGGTACGCCAATATCGTGTTTGATGCTAATGCCTTCTTGTTTTTGCGCTTCGGGGATAGCCTCGCGAATGGCCCAAAAGGTGCTCTGGTGTGCTTTTTGGGTGGCGAGTACCGCATCTAGCACCCAACCAGCCTCTACAGCGTGCGCCAATGTTTGTGTAAGTAACTCTTCAAGTGGGGCTTGCGCCCATACATCGGCTAGCTCGACCAATACCGCCCAAGGGGCAGTCTCTACGAGAGGAACAACGAGTTCTGGTTGATGTTTGCGTACTAGACTTAATGCAACTTCGCCCATGAGTTCAAAAGCTTCAATGCGCTCTCCACAGATTTGACGCATATAACCTAATAAATCAATGGCTGCTTGTGGATGTGGCACGGCCACCCATGCGGCTGCCCGGGCTTGGGGTTGTGGAAAAAGTTTGAGTTGTGCTGCAGTAATCACCCCCAGCGTGCCTTCTGCGCCAATAAAAAGGTGTTTGAGTGCATAGCCGGTATTGTCTTTTCGCAAGGCTTTTAGGCCGTTCCAAATTTGCCCATCGGGTAAAACCACCTCCAGCCCGAGCACTAAATCTCGCATCATGCCGTAACGCAGCACATGCACGCCGCCTGCGTTGTTTGAAATATTACCGCCAATTTGGCAACTCCCTTGCGCTGCAAGGGAGAGAGGAAAATAAGCCCCAGCGGCCTCGGCGGCGGTTTGTACTTGCGCCAAGGTGCAGCCGGCTTCCACGGTGATGGCTGCGTCGCTTAAATTAAGATGGCGAATTGCGCATAAGCGTTCTAACGAGAGTACTACGCTACGCCCATGGTTTAAAGGTGTGGCACCGCCACACAGACTGGTGTTTCCACCCTGTGGCACGATGGCCACCCCGGCCTGCGCGCTGAGTTTAATGATGCTTGCAATCGCCTGTGTGGAATCCGGTAAAAGCACGGCCAATGCGCTGCCTTTGTAGCGTCCGCGCCAATCGAGCAAATAGGGCGCAATTTGATTTGGTTGTGTGCGTACAGCATCGCCGCCAATGAGTGCGGTGATATTGCTTAGATATTCAGTATCTTGCATTCACAAGATCTCCATTTTTAAGAACGGGCTCGGTTTATTCTAGCTGCTTAAAGGGGGCTACACCTTGTCTACGGCTTTTGCCGTAGCGTATGTATGCTGAAAGTGGGGCTAATTGTCCAGATTAAAATATTTACGGACTATGTTGTGATAAAGCCCACGTAATGTGCTCTCGCACTAACTCACTGGCTGCATCATAGCGTGCGCTCAAGGCTGCGTGTACCGCCGGGGTGCTTGTAGGTATATTACCTAAAGAGACGGCTAAATTGCGTTGCCAACGCTCAAAGCCGATGCGCCGGACCGGGCTCCCCTCAAAGCGCGATAAAAATTCAGCTTCGCTCCATGCCCAAAGTTCTAATAAAGTGGCGCAGTCCAAACCATGACGCGGCATAAAATCCGATTCTTGCGTTATTTTGGCAAACCGATTCCAAGGGCAGACGAGTTGGCAATCATCACAACCATAGATGCGATTACCTAAAGCCGGTCGCAGTTCGATCGGAATGGGGCCGGGGTGTTCTATGGTTAGATAAGAAATACAGCGCCGGGCATCAAGCTGATAAGGCGCCACAATCGCCTGCGTGGGGCAAACTTTTATACATGCTTCACAACTGCCGCAGTGCGCGGAGGTGGGTTCATCAGCCGGTAAATCAAGCGTTGTATAAATCTCCCCCAAAAAAAACAAAGAACCATTTTCTTTGTCTATGAGCAAAGTATGCTTACCGCGCCATCCTAAACCGGCTCGCCGGGCTAGAGCAGCTTCCATAACCGGGGCCGAGTCTACAAATACTCTATAGGTGTGTTCCGTGTGTGCTTGCAGGCGAGTAGCTAAAATTTGAAGGCGATTGCGTAAAACTTTGTGATAATCACGCCCCAATGCATAGCGCGAAATATAAGCACGCTCCGGTGATTTAAGGTTGGTTTGTGCATGATTTGCTTGGGGCCAATAGTTTAACCGGGCACTAATCACGCTTACCGTTCCTGAAACAAGTTCTGCAGGCCGGGTGCGCTTTGTTCCATGTTTAGCCATATAATCCATGCTGCCGTGAAAACCTCGTGCTAACCAAGCACGGAGACCTTCTTCGGCTTCGGGCAAATGAATGCGTGCAATGCCCACTGCACCCAGCCCAAGTTCATGCCCCCAAACTTTAAGATTTTGGGCCAGTATTTTTTTTGATTGATCAATTGTATGATTCATGCCCCGCATAATAGCCTTGCTACACACACTCTGCACCTGGCAGATGAAGCTGCCACAGCAAGGCTTGGGCAAATGCTCGCCCGGCATTTACCTTTGCTGAAAACGGTTTTTTTACATGGCCATTTAGGTGCGGGTAAAACATGTTTAGTGCGTGCGCTGCTTAGGGAACTAGGGCATACAGGCCCCGTGAAAAGTCCAACCTACACCTTGATGGAACCTTATGTTGTTTCTACAATATCGGTTTATCACTTTGATTTTTATAGATTCACCTCTCCGGAAGAATTTCTGGAGGCCGGTCTGGACGAATATTTTGAGATGGGCGGTTCATGTTGGGTAGAGTGGTCAGAAAAGGCGCAGCCTTATCTTCCCTTGCCTGATTTAGAGATTTTTTTAGATATAACAGGATGTTCAAGAAACGCAAGGCTAACTGGGTTAAGTGAGACAGGGAAAAAATGTATCGAAATGCTCAAAGAAACAATTTAAATGCCCCAACCCGCATGATGCGGCGGCGTTTTTTAAAAGCCGGTGGTGCGTTTATGGCGCTCATTGTCTCCCCTTTTGGTTATGCGACAACAGAAACCAGCCTGATTGCCGTGCGTATGTGGCCTGCGGCTGAGTACACCCGCATCACGCTGGAAAGCAAAGAAGCACTCAAATTCAGCAGCCAAATTGTTAAAGATCCTGAGCGCTTAGTGCTAGACATTGAAGGCGTTGAATTCAACAGCGTCATGTCATCCCTGCCATCTAAAGTGATGGAAAGTGACCCAAACGTTAAACTTATCCGCGCCGGTCGTAACCGGCCGGGCGTGGTTCGCGTGGTGGTGGACTTAAAGACGGAAATTAACCCTCAAATTTTTACCCTACGCCCGGTTGGTCAATACGGACATCGTCTGGTTGTTGACCTATACCCAGCTAACCCCGTGGACCCTTTATTAGCGCTGCTGCAATCGGGTTCAGAATCTGAGGGGGGCGAAAAACGCACGCCTACGCAATCAGAAACTAGCTCTCAAGGCACTTCAGCAGAGAAAGGATCATCTGCCGGACAAAGCAATGAAGCGCCCCCAACCCGTATAGCACAAACGCCAAACACCACAACATCCAGCGGCCCTTTAAAAACCCCCGCTGAAATAGAACCCGGCCCTAAGCTCGCGGAAACCAGTTCTCCTAAAAAACTCCCCCCGACAACGCTGGATGTTAAGAGACTCGTTACCGTTGTCATTGATCCTGGCCATGGCGGAGAAGATCCCGGCGCCATTGGGGCTGGTGGCACGTATGAAAAAGATGTGGTCTTAAAAATCGCAAAAAAACTTAAAGCAAAAATTGACACCCAAACTAATATGCGTGCTGTACTCACACGCGATGCAGATTATTTCATCCCCTTAGGGCAGCGGGTTGAAAAAGCACGCCGATTGCAGGGCGACTTATTTATGTCCATTCACGCCGATGCTTTTGTTCGTCCAGATGTTAAGGGGAGCTCCGTGTTTGTACTCTCAAACCGTGGAGCATCAAGCGCAGCGGCCAAAATGCTGGCGCAATCTCAAAATGAATCTGACTTGATCGGTGGCGTGAATCTCGGTACTAAAGACTCTCACCTGGCTAAAACGCTCCTAGACTTATCTCAAACGGCCACGAGTAAAGACAGCCAAAAACTCGGCAAGGTTATGCTGGCCGCCTTAGGCGATGTTAACGATTTGCACAGTGGTCGTTTAGAAGAGGCCGGGTTTGCCGTATTAAAAGCGCCAGATATTCCGTCTGTTTTAGTAGAAACTGCTTTTATCAGTAACCCAGATGAAGAGCAAAAACTAAATGACAGCGCCTATCAAGACAAAATGGCCAACGCTATTTTGAGAGGTGTACGCCAATATTTTGCACAAAATCCCCCCTTGGCAAAGACTTCAACTCGCTCATAAAATTCGTAAAAATCAAATTAAGCTTAATCTCATAACCGGGGGTATGTCTTAACTAATCCCCGGTTTTTATTTTTTAGTAGATGATGCAGATTTGTCAAAAATAAGACGGACGCCCATAGCAATACTTGGACTATTCGCATCTACGCTACCGTCCATAAAATCAACATTATGAAAAAGGTGAGGCAGCTCCTTAAATGGCGTACTACTTCTAAACTTGGCTTGCCCTTCAAACAATTCGCTAACGCCGGGGAAGATAGCCTGATTAATAGCAGGATTTTTGCAGTGCGTATCTACAATTGAAAGTAGCTCTTGTATCGTGGGTAAGCGCCAACCATCCCCTTTTTCTTTAGCATATTTCTCAGCCATTTGATGCGTCATTAACGTGGCAGTGCCCCTGCATTTTTGGCCTTCTAGCTGCATTCCTGCCGGGCATCTTTCCCATGTTAGCTTTGTTTTTTTGTCATACACATGATTTTTGTTTATAACAAAACGACGAGTGGGGGTAGCCGATGGAGCCTCTGGGAGGCAATCTGCTTTTACCGGGTCATTTAAAATTAAAAGCGTTAATAAAAATAAGAGAAAATTAAATAGAGTAGTTTTTTTATAAAACATATATAAATAGATAAAAATTTAGAATAAGCGCCTTCTTCATGTCCATATTATAGATTGAAACTTTTTTCAAAAAAATTATTAAATTTACTGCTGGTGTTTGATTAGTATGATGGGTGCTCTATTTAGATAGATGGGGGGTAAATATGCGAGCAATCACGCGCCTTAACCTAAATATGTGTAGCGTTACGTATTCTTGCAAATCAAAATGAGCGACTTGAATTTTTTTGTATTAAGCTCAGCGGCTATTGTGTTCATTCAAAAAGGAATGAGTTATGTTGTGTTTTAAGGCGTTATCGATTCGGCGTATCGCATGGATTGGCGGTGTTTGCATGCTACTTGCTAGCGCGCAGGGATATGCAGCTGAACCGTGGGACATTTTAAATCCCGGACCGCCACAAAGACCCCGGGCCAGCGCCCATGCGCTGCCTGAAATTCTCAACCAACTCAATAGAGAAGATTGCAATGCCAAAGTATTAGGCACTGCCATAGGCGGTTTGGTTGGGGGCGTGGTTGGTCGTGCAGTTGATGACGAAGGTATGCAAGGCGTGCTCGTAGGCGGTGCAGTGGGCGCTGCGGTGGGTAATATTGTCGCGAGAGAGCTCGAGAAAAATGGCACCATCTGTTCAGATCGGGTCCGGCCGTATTACGATGATCGAGGCCCCTCCGCGCGGCCCTATTATGACGATCGTGCGCCTTCTGCACGTCCTCATTACGACGATCGCCCACCTGTTGATCGTTTGCCGCCCGAACCTATGTCAAGTGACGGCACGCGCTTTTAACGACATTTACACCCATATTCAAAGGCAGGTTTCAGTATGCGAGCTCGGATTTTCCGGCCATTTTGATGCCTGTCTTTTTTCATAAATGGCAATCGCTTAGCGATTACCACATTCCGTATGATCTTATGCTTTAAGCAAATGAAGATGATCTCGAAACTATATTTTTATTGCTTGAATCAATGCTTGCTTTTTTAAAGCGGATTGAGGCAATTTGTGATGAGAGGCATGCGCTTAAAACGTAAGAAGTGAAATGTTTTAGGGGGTGGGGGTGCCGTGTACGTCTGCCCAGCAGTTGGGGGTTTCGTAAAGGCGGACATGCGACAGGCTGAGGCGCTTGCCGTAGCGTTCGGCGAAAAGCGGGGCGAGGATTTCGAAGGCCTCTGCCGCTAGGTTTTCTGCGGTGGGAATGCAGTGGAGGACAACAGTTTTGTGATTGGGCAGGCTGTTGAGAAAACTTAAAACGGCTTGATCGCCTTGGAAAACTAAGAAGGCGTGGTCCCATTTTTCAATAACGGCTTTTTGGGCGATGGTTTTGACGTCAGAAAAATCCAAAATCATGCCGTTGTCTGCGGCGCCGGGGTTGTGAATAACTTCGCCGGTAAGGGTGATTTCCAGTACGTAGCGGTGGCCATGCAGGTGGCGGCATTGGCTGTTGTGGTCCGGAATTCTGTGGCCAGCATCGAATTCAAGTTTTCGGGTAATGCAAAGTGTCATGGGAGAATTTTTAAGAGAGTGAAGCGTGTATTTTAAGGGCTTTTGTTTGTTGGGCCTAGCGTTGGTGATTTTTTAGTTGCTCGAGGTGGTGAGATCAAAAATTTATTCCTAGCGTCATTAGCCGGAAAGTGCTTTGTTTACCGGGGTTCAGCGTCTTTTTGGCTTTTGAGGTGAGAGGGGCGCCCGGGGTTTAAAGTTATTTTCTGGGCGATGTGTTTCAAAGGGAACCAGGCAGCCGGGTTTGTTGCCAATGAGATCGTGCCGGCCCATGGTTTTTAAGGCTTCCCGGATGATGGGGGCGTTTTCAGGGTCGTGGTAGCGCAGCAGGGCTTTGTGCAGTTTGCGTTGTTTACCTGCGCGTGCGGTTTCGACTACTTCGCTTTGTGGGGCAATTTTTCGCAGCGGATTTCTGCGGCTGTGATACATGGTAGTAGCCATGGCCAAGGGGGTGGGGGTGAAAGTTTGCACTTGGTCTGCTTGAAGTTGGTTGCGTTTGAGCCAAAGTGCCAGGTTGAGCATGTCTTCATCTGTGCTGCCGGGGTGGGCGGCAATGAAGTAGGGCACGAGGTGCTGTTTTTTACCGGCTTCGCGCGAGAATTGATCAAAGAGCTGTTTGAAGCGCTCGTAGCTGCCAATGCCCGGCTTCATCATTTTAGACAGGGGCCCGGCTTCGGTGTGTTCCGGGGCAATTTTCAAGAGTCCGCTTACGTGGTGCGTGACCAGCTCTTTGATGTAGGCGGGCGATTGTATGGCCAAGTCGTAACGCACGCCGGAGCCAATGGTAATGCGCTTCACACCGGGCAGCGCGCGGGCGGCTTTGTAGAGTTCAATTAAAGGGGCGTGGTTAGTGTTGAGGTTGGTGCAGATGTCTGGATAGACGCAAGAGAGTTTCCGGCAGGCGGCTTCGATATTCGGATCCTTACAGCCTAAGTGGAACATGTTGGCGGTGGGGCCGCCGAGGTCGGTGATGTGGCCTCTGAAGTCCGGCATGTGGTCTCGAATGTCTTCAATTTCTTTTAAGATTGAATTTTTCGAGCGGCTCTGAACAATGCGCCCTTCGTGCTCTGTGATGGAGCAAAAGGTGCAGCCGCCAAAGCAGCCGCGCATGATGTTGACGGAAAAGCGGATCATCTCCCAGGCCGGGATGCGGGTTTGACCGTAGCTGGGGTGGGGGGCGCGTGAAAAGGGTTGGGAATAAACCCAATCCATGTCTGGACTGGAACGGGGTATGGGCGGGGGATTGAGCCAGACGTCCCGCTGGTCATGTGCTTGGCGCAATGCGCGGGCGTTGCCGGGGTTGGATTCTAGGTGAAAAATTCTGGAGGCGTGCGCGTAGTAAAGCGGGTTGGCTTTCACCTGCTCAAAGCTGGGCAGGCGAATGACTTGGCGTGCGCGTTGGGCACGCAATGCGGCGGCTTTTGCCTTGCTGGGGTGAAAGTGGAGCGGTGTTTGCGTTGGGGCCGGGGCGCAGTCCGGGGTGTCCGCTTTGTGATAGGGATTTTGTTGGATGGCAGCCGGGGCCGGGGTTTGGCTGGGGTCAAATTGGGTTTCATTGACTTCTTGCCAGTTGGGTTCAGGCAGCCAATCGCTTTTCACCATGAAGCCTGTGCCGCGTAGATGGCGGATTTCATTCGCCGCCCGGCCTTGGGCCAGCAGATAGGCGACATCGAGTAGGGCGCGTTCTGCATTGCCAAAGATGAGGAGATCGGCCTTGGCGTCCGGCAGCACGCTGCGGCGCACGGTGTCGGACCAATAGTCATAATGCGCAATGCGCCTTAGACTGGCTTCGATGGAGCCGATGATGATAGGCGTGCCGGGGAAGGCTTCTCGCGCACGCTGGGCGTAGACCGTCACGGCCCGGTCTGGGCGCTTACCGGCCTGGGCGCCGGGGGTGTAGGCGTCGTCGGAGCGGATTTTTCGATCGGCCGTGTAGTGGTTGATCATGGAATCCATATTGCCTGCGGTCACGCCAAAAAAGAGCTTGGGCCGGCCCAGTGTCTTAAAGGCGTCTGCGCTACGCCAATCCGGTTGGCTGATGATGCCCACTTTAAACCCTTTAGCGCCCAGCACCCGGCCCACGAGGGCGGCCCCAAAGCTGGGGTGGTCGATATACGCATCGCCGGTGATGAGGATGACATCGCACGCATCCCATTTGAGTGCCTGCATATCCTTTTGACTCATTGGGAAAAATGCGGGCTGTACAGGGGCGGAAATGGGTTCTAAAAGGTCAATAGCAATCATATTGGCAAAGGAAAGGGGATGTGCGCGCCCGGTTGTGAGCTGCGTAAAACCTTGAGGAAGACGCGCCTTAGCACGTCATCGTAGTCTACAAACTTCATCTTGTGCGGTACTTTTCTTAGAAAGTATTGTGTTCTCTAAGGAATGTGCCGCACAATTTGAAAGCTTGTTTGTGTTGGGAGGTGTCTTTAGCTTAAGCGCGTTGGTTTGATGCGTGTGGGCAGCGCCATACCCCGGCGAGCACGGCGGTGGCGCCAAATTTCTCGCTGTGCCGGGCTCATGGGCAGGCTGGTGGGTTTGCCGCCCCGGCCTTCGCCGTGTAGTTCAAGTGTGGCGTCATCTGCTGGCACGGCTACTGCGGCCAATGTTTCTTTGGCGTCCAGCGCCATCACAATGACGCCTTTGCCGCCGGGTTGAACCTTCATTTCTGCACGGGGAAAGACCAGCACGCGGGCAGAATCGCTAACCGCCACAATCCAGTTGCCCAAGGCCGGGGTGGGCGGGAGTGGAAGCTCGTCTTTTTCTAGCGTCATAAAAGCTTTACCGGCTTTTTGTTTGCTGACAATGTCGCTGACGTTGCAGATAAAACCGTAGCCGCCGGTGTGGGCAAAGCAGTAAGTGGCTTCGGGTGCATCGGAAAATACTTGTGCCAGTTTGGCGCCGCTTTGCAGTTCCACCAAGGTGGTGATGGGTACACCGTCGCCGCGCCCGCTGGGCAAATCGGCTGCGCGTAAGGTATAGGCGCGCCCGAGGGTGTCGATGACCACAATCGGGTGGATGCTGCGGGTTTCGATTTGCGCAAAGGCAAAATCCCCGGTTTTGTAGTTAAGGCTGGCCGGGTCGATGCCATGCCCTTGGCGACAACGTACCCAACCGTTTTTGGAAACAATGACAGTGACCGGTTCGTCCGGGGCGCTGATTTCTGTTGCAGCCACTGGGGCGACGGCTTCAATCAGCGTGCGGCGATCATCGCCAAACTGGGCAGCGTCGGCTTTAAGTTCTTTTAGAATGAGACGCGTCATGGCATTGCGACTCTCTAAAAGATGCGTGAGTGCGGCGCGCTCTTCTTCCAGTGATTTAATTTCTTGTTCAATGCGAATGCCTTCTAGCCGGGCGAGTTGGCGTAAGCGAATTTCAAGAATGTCTTCGGCTTGAATGTCGCTGAGTTTAAATTGCGCTATGAGCGCGGCTTTGGGTTCGTCTGATTCGCGAATGACGCGGATGATTTCGTCAATATGCAAAAACGCAATCATGCGCCCGGCAAGGATGTGCAGACGGTGTTCAACTTCATTGAGGCGGTGGCGAGTGCGGCGTTCAACCGTCACGTAGCGAAAATCAATCCACTCTTGCAAAACCATGAGCAGGGATTTTTGTTGCGGACGACCGTTGCGGCCGATCATGGTCATATTGACCGAAACGGAAGACTCTAGCGAGGTGTGTGTAAGCAAGATGGCCATAAACTCTTCCCGGCTTTGCCGTGAGGAGCGTGGTTCGAGCATGAGGCGGATAGGTTCTTTTTCTGAAGACTCATCGCGCATGGTTTGCAGGGTGCTTTGCATGCGCATCTTGAGGGTCTTTTGCTCGCTAGTGAGTTCTTTTTTGCCGGCTCGGGGTTGAGGATTGTTGAGTGCTTCGATTTCAGCTTGTACTTGTGCGCAAGACACGCCATGCGGCAAGGCATAGATGATGACGCGCCATTGGTTGCGTGCCAGCTCTTCAAAACGCCAGCGTGCGCGCATGCGTAGGCTGCCTTTGCCGGTGGCGTAGATGTCGCGCAGTGTTTCGGGGGAGGAGATGATCTGCGCCCCGCCGGGGAAATCCGGGCCAGGCAGGTGGGGGAGCAAGTCTTCTAAACTTGCACCGGGCTTTTCGATGAGTGCACAGGTGGCGGCAACCACTTCGCGCAAATTATGGGGCGGGATTTCTGTGGCCATGCCCACCGCAATGCCCGAAGCGCCATTGAGCAGCAAAAACGGCAGGCGCGCGGGCAAGAGTTTGGGTTCTTGAAATTGGCCGTCGTAATTGGGCGAGAAGTCGACCGTGCCTTGTCCCATTTCATTGAGCAAAAGCTGGGCAATGGGGGTGAGGCGGCATTCTGTGTAGCGCATGGCCGCAGCGCCATCGCCATCCCGGGAGCCAAAGTTGCCTTGCCCATCGACCAGCGGGTAGCGCAGCGAGAAATCTTGCGCGGTGCGCACCATGGCTTCGTAAATGGAGGAGTCTCCATGCGGGTGATATTTACCCATAACCTCGCCCACCACGCGGGCAGACTTCACATGCTTGGCCCCGGGGGCCAGACGCATTTGCTCCATTACGTGCAAAATCCGACGCTGCACAGGCTTGAGGCCATCTTCCACTTGAGGCAGCGCCCGGGAGCGCACCACGCTCATGGCGTAGGCAAGATAGGCACGTTCGGCATAACTCGCCAAGGGCAGGGCATCGTCCCAGCTTTCTTCGGGCGGGGGCGCATCAGGGGGAATGGCTGGTGGGTTATCTGCTGATGTCAGCGTAGTGTCAGCTTCTTCTTGAGCGCTGGCGGTTTCAGATGTTGGCTGGGCAGAAGGGCCAGAGGTGGGAAAGAGGTCAGGTGTATTAGGTCTCATGGCACGCAAAAGGGAAGAGGCGGTGTTACTCGATTAAATATGAATGACTTTGTTTGCTGCAGCTTGTGCTTCAACAATCTGCAACATATTGCCGATCTCACCGACACAAACAGCATCTAGCAAGCCGTAGTAATCCAGGCAGGTACGGCAAAGAATGAAGCGAACGCCTTTTTCAGCTAAGGTTTTCAGCTGGGGCAAAACCGGGCTACCTTGGCAGCAGAGTTTCACGCCCTCGGTGTAGAACAATAAGGCTTGGGGTAAAAATTCGCCTTCTGCCAAAGTGTTTAAATAGCTGCTTAGAATTTTGTCGCATAGCGCAGCCGACCCTGAACCCATACTCGTTTGGCTTAAAACAATAACAGTATTTTGCATGAGGATAGCGTGCTCCGAATTTGGAAAAATAAAAATTAGGCAGAAGCTTTGTCTGCGTCAACCTCATAAGAGCTAAGAACCGGGGCCTGTGCAGAGAGTTCAGGTAGCGTACTTGAAAGGCTTTGGAAATGAGGTGTTTTAAAATGTGCGTCTAGGTGTGCCTGGCTTTGCCATCTTTCTAAAAATAAAAAGACGTTGGGTTGTTGTGCATCTTCAAAGAGCTCATAACTATGGCAGCCGACTTCTTTGCGAGAGTCTGCAATAAGTTCAGAAGCTAGCGCTAAAAATCGTGCGCGTTTTTCAGGATAAATCGTTATTTTTGCGGTGAGTAAAATCATGGTCATTCCCTGAGTTTGAAGTTATGTATTGAAATGTAGGCGTGGTGCAAGGTTTCTTTGAAGCGGCTCATGATAGCGCAAGTCGTTTGATGAGGTGTGGATTTGCCACGTGAGTTAACTAAAAACCGGGCCCGAGGCCCGGTGGTTGAGTGAATATTTATTCCCCCCTCACAGTGAGAGGTGAGAGGGAAATAAATTCAAGGTGAAAAGCTTTTTAATCGCTGATTTCAACGGTTTCGCTATCGCCACTGCGGCTGTTGATTTTGGGGCGATACATATCTTCTGCATACACGGGTGGGAAAACAAAGCGCCCCGGCGTCACCACGCGTACGCGGTAGTAAAGGTTAAAGCTAGCTTTGCTATGCGTGTTGAGAATAGCCACAAAGCGATCATCTCTAAACTCAGTATGTGAAATATACCGGCTAGCCATTTCTTCTAGCGGATTTTTGCCGTCAATTTCAAGGGCGTCTAAACCTTCACTTTGTTTTAGATTGAGGTTTTCAATTTCAAACCCGGCCGGGATGGCATCGACCACCAGCAAATTCACAGCGCTTTGCTTTGGCGCAACTGTTAGTCCAACAATTAAAGATTCGCCAACCTTAAAGCTGCGTCTATCGCCCACAGGTTTGCCATCTGCGCGGTAGAGCTTGCGAGATAAAACAACGTTAGATTTATCTGCACTGGGCATTTTGAGGGCATTGCCTTTTAGGCTAGCGCTGACATAAAGCGATTTGTCCCCGGTGTTGGTGAGCGTGATGCCTTTAGCGAGTAAGGCGGGTGAAATTTCCTCAAATTGGCTGGTTTTGCCTGCAAACTTGCGCGTCTCGCCTGCGCTGGTCATGCTCATTTGCCAATCGTTGCCAGCGCTTGCCCCCAGTTTGTGGGCAGCTAAAAAGACGGCGAGCTTTTCTTGGGTAGAAAGGTAGTCATCTTCTTTAACATAGCCAATGAGTTCTGGGAGTAAGTTTTGTGCTTTGCTGACTTGGAGCTTGTGCCGATCGAGTAAATAGATAGACAAAGCCAGGTCTCGCACCTCGCTGCCGTAATCTCCCCACCAATAGCCGGCCTTGCGCTTTGTGTTCAGTCCGCTTTCAATGGCCTGCGCTGATTTAGGCTCGTCGCCCATTAACTTGAGCGCAATACCAAGTTGCACCAAAGATAAGCCGCTGTAGGCATGGTCTTTGGATTCTAATAATTGGCGCAGGCTTGAAAGCGGAGCTTTGTTTTCACGCGCTAGCACGTAAGCGCCATAGGTGAGTACCCCGAATCGTCCTTCGCCAGCGTATTGCATATCTTGGAATAGGCTATCTTGCCGTTTGGGGATGGACTTTTGCGGCAAGGTGGCAACCCCTTCTTGCAGACCTTTTAACAAGAAGTTCAAGCTCTTTTGTAACATGTCATCGGGAATTTTAAACCCGGCGTCACGTGCATCGAGCATGAAATTGGCGACATAAGCCGTGAGCCAGTATTCATAATTCGAGACAGAACCCCAGCTGCTAAAGCCACCGTTCGGCGCCTGCCGCCCGGAGAGTTTTGCAAGAGATTGGGCGACAAAATCCGCACGCTGCTCTTGGCTAAAAGGCTTGAGCTTATATTGCTTGGCGGTTTCTCCGTCAATAAACAAATGCGGATAGGTGGAGGAGACGGTCTGCTCCGTACAACCATAAGGGTAGGTGACCAGCCCTTTGATATGCTGAGGCAGGTTTAAAGGCGGCATGCTGGACATCTCCAAACTGCCCTGCACTGAGGCTTTCAAGAGTGAGCCTATTTCTTGCTCATTGAGTTGCAAACTCTCATTGGGCGCTAGGTTAGCAATGCGGCGCACCGTTTGATAGGGCGTGGGTGCTTGTACTTGAAGCACAAAGTCACGCGTTACTTTAGCGGCTTTGCCTTCCACCAAAATGGTGACGGCGTTCAGCCCAAAGCTGCCCCCGGTTTCAATTGGGAAGCGCAGCGTTTGCTTTTCTTCATTTTTGAGCGTGAGTTTGCGCTCTGGCGTGCCAAATTTCAAACCCGCGCTTTCAACGCGCACATTCAGGGTTTCGTCCTGCCCGGAGAGGTTTTGGACGTCTAGCGCAACAATGGCGCTATCGCCGTGGTTGATAAACCGGGGGGCGGCCAATTCCACGACCAAAGGTGCTGCAACGGTCACTTCCAGGTCTTTGCTCGCAAACTGATTTGGTCCGGCTACCACGGCCATCAGGCGCAGCTTGCCGTTAAAGTCCGGCACCTGTAGATCAACCTCGGCCTGGCCTTCTGCATTGAGTGCCACGGGGCCGGAGAAAAGGTCGACCAATTTCACCTTCTTAGGCAGGCTGCGGTTGGGGTTGGGGGCACTGTCGCCACCAAAACGAAGTTTGCCTTTTTGCCCGGCCATGCGCTCGATGATGCGCCCATAAATGTCGTGCAAATCCCCGCCGTAGCGCAGCTTTCCAAAGAAAAAGTCAAAGGGGTTCGGCGTAACAAATTCGGTGATGTTTAAGATACCAACATCGACCGCGTTGATTGTGACCATGGCTTTTTGATTCTTAAGCTGTGGCGCATTGACTTTGACTTTAAGCGGTTGATCGGGGCGCATGCGTTCTGGGGCGCTAACTTGTACGTCCAGCTTACGGTTTTCACGCAACAGGGGCAGATGCGCCAAACCCAACGCACGTGTGGGGGTAACGCGGTCTTTGCTACCGGCTGGCCGTAGTGACATGACGTTGATGTATAAGTCATGCCGCTTCCAGGTTGTGTCGATAGGAATGCTCAGTTCTGTGCCTTGTGTAGACACAGCAATGCGTTTGCTCCAAAGTACCTGATCGCCTTCAACGGTTACCAAAGCCTGGCCATCGTGGGGTGGGGTAAGGGTGACTTTAGCGGTGTCGCCTTCGGTGTAAGCCGCTTTGTCTAACTTAATGGCCACGCGGTCCGGGCGCCCGGCTTGCTCTTCGTCAGAACGGGCAGACCAGCCTGCATAAAAGCGCAAACGCGTTGTTTGATTGCTTTCCGGGTCTGAGACTTCAAGATAATAACGGCCATATTGCACCGGCAGGTTGATTTTTGTGCGGCCATTGGCCGGGGTGCTGACCTGGCCTATGTAGGCGAGGTCAGAATTTTCAGTAAAGTTGGTATTCCAGCCTTTGTGGTCATCGTAGCGCCAGTAGTAATCGCGGCTTTCTTGGAAAAGACGTATTTGCAGCGCTTTGTTTGCTAGCAGTTGTCCTTTTGGATTGGCGTAGACGATTTCAAATTCTGCCGGGCTGTATGATTTGGTTGTGAAACTCTCAAACAAGGGGCGAACGCCCACCATGGCTTCAGCAGGCCAAACCGTACGATGCAATGTTCGAATCACCGGGCGACCGCCTGTTTCTAGCAAGCTCACCGTGGCACTGACTTTGAAGGGGGCCGTGCGTTTTTCGATGGGTTCTAGACTGACGTTAAGCCGGGCTTTGCCTTTGTCATCCAGCTCGGTTTTTTCGAGTTCCCGACGTTCATGCACGTCAGCTTGACTCATATCTCCAAAGATAAAGCCAGGTAGGGTGTCTTTGAGGGCCTCAAATTCGGGCTTGTAATTCACCGCACCAATCAGGGTGTTACCGGCAGCAGGCGAGCCGTAGAGGTAGTGCCCGCTCACGTCAAGGTCAAAAAAGCTGGTGCTATTTTTAAGTTTTTCGGGTGCTTTGAGACTGAGCTGCATGCGCTCTGGTAAAAACTCTTCTACGCTCAAACGCATGGTGGCGGCTGGGGTACGGTCTGCCGGATCGTTTCTAAACTCAAGTGACCAAGCGCCGGTGGGGGCATCTAGGCTGAGTTTGACAGGCTGCTTAAAGTAGCCAGGGAATTCGGCGCTAGGTTTCCACGTGTCGCGCCATTCTTCTTTGCCATCAGGGCGTTTGAGGGTGACTTGAATGGGCTGGGGGGGCACGGCTTGCCCATCGGCATCACGTGCCAGTACGGACACATCAAATTGTTCGCCGGGGCGGTACAAATCTCGCCCGCTGTAAGCAAATAAGCGTGTGGGTTTGTAGTTGTTGCCGGTAATGGGGAATTCAGATAAATCCAGCGCGGGCTCACGTAGGGTAATCATGGAAACATGTTCCCCTTTTTTGGCCATTATCATGCGGGCTTCTGTCGGTTGCGCATCAAAGTGTGCCCGGCCGTTGCTGTCGCTGGTGGCGGTGGCTAGAATTTTGCCTTGACCATCTAGCCAATTGACCTCTACACCAGACACCCCGGTGCCTTCGCTTAAAGAGCTGACAAAGGCATCGGCTTGTTTTTCAAACTGTCTCAGGTGCAACCCCAAATCGCTTACATAAAAATAAGTGGCTTCAAATTCTGTTTTAAAACGATTGGGTTGGGTCATGACGGCCACATAAATGCCGGGGGTTTTAAGCTCTTTAATGTCTTCCACTGGCAAGAAGGTGACGCTGCGTTTATTAGGCTTTGATTCGGTGACAAAGCGAGCGCTGTAAACGCTTTCCGTTAAGCGATGCAGACGGTCGAGTGAGTAGGCATAGACGCTGCCTTTAGCTTCCATTTTCCATGGATCATAGTCATACTCCTCCTCGTCACCTTCATCAGCGCGAGTTGTACTGTCTTCTTTTTTAGGCTTAGCTTTGCCGATGACACCATCTAAAAAGTTGGAAAGTTGCTCGGGTTTAACGCGCAGAAATTGGACGTCTACTTCAGGAATATTCACGGTGCTAATGGGTAGGCCACCATTTTTAGCGGGTAAGACCATGCCTTTGCTGGCAAAGTTCATCGCTGGGGGGACGGCTGCGGTTAAAATGGAGTAGCGTGTTTCCTTACCCAAATTACCGCCTTGTGCGTTGCTCAGCCCCGGCATCACTTGTACTAGGTAGCGCGTATTGGGTTTGATGTGGGGGAAAAAGAGGCTGCGCTTGGTGTCGCCCAGTATCCATGCACCGGGCACGGCTTTGCCGCCATCAAGTTCGGTATCGTCTTCTTCTTTTGAAACTTTAGCTGAGGTGTTGAG
>RRZT010298305.1_pt1 | contig 18006 bp, 12 predicted proteins | sample 2165551 | NCBI WGS metagenome assembly RRZT01 (sample SAMN10456910, study PRJNA506462) | wastewater metagenome | biome: wastewater; feature: sludge; material: wastewater sludge; isolation source: wastewater sludge with Escherichia coli K12::gfp cells carrying plasmid... | place: USA: Moscow, Idaho...
GAATAATACCGAGGGCCCGCTAAATTTAACAAATCTATCTGGCGATATCTCCATTATTCAACACCAAGGGTCCATTGTAACTGAGAGTACCTCTGGAAAACAAACATTAGAGACTATTACAGGCGATATTACAGCCAAAAGTGCTAGCGCGCTAATCAAGATATCCAAAGCAGTTGGGAACCTAAATTTAAAGAGTTTCTCGGGCACCATTAGCCTATTCGATATTAAGGGGATGATCTATTCTGACTCGGGTGCTGGCGATCAGACTGGTGCACAGATAACCCTCAATGGAAATTCCAAATTTACATCTACTGAAGGTTCTATTAAGATGCGTATCGTGAACCCAACAACAGAGGTAACCTTTAAACTTCTTTCAGAAAATGGTTTTATTCAAGCTAGAGGAAACTCTAAGAAAAAGAAGTTGAACTTGGGTAAAGGTGCACTGTTAATTGAATCGTTCTCAACAACAGGTGGACAAGTGTTTAATTAGTTCACACCATTAAATTACATTATTATGGGGTTGTAATGAATGCAGCCCCATTTTTATATTTATGGAACTGGATCATGACCATGTCCACCCCAGGGATGACAGCTAAAGATTCGCTTTATTGCCAAATAACTTCCCTTAAAAGGGCCATGTTTTTTTAATGCTTCAATAGAGTAAGCAGAACAGGTTGGATGATATCGACACGAAGCCCCGAGCATGGGGGAGATGGTGTATTGGTAGATTTTTATGGGCAATATAAGCAGATAGGATAGGAGTAATCCTAGAAAAATAAATAGGCGCTTTAGAGAAGAGATCATATTATATGACTTTTGGGCGCGACAGATTGCTCTTAATGATTTTCTGAATCAACTTCTCCATCGCCTTGTTTATCTGCTCATATTCTAACAAATCATTGGTAATATAGTTTATTGATAAGTTTAGGTTTAGCCCTTTACTAATTAACTCATTATAGAGTACATTTTTATTGTGGCGATAGGCCTCACGAATACGACGCTTAAGAAGATTACGTTTGTTGGCGCGCTTAAATCTCTTTTTAGATACCGAAATAACCACTTTGGCAGGAGGTGCATCATCGATGTAAGAATCGGTCACTAACATGGTTGCACGCAAAGGAAAACTCATAACACTACTGCCCAACTCATACAGTTGATTAATGGCAATAATACTACAAAGTCTCTCATCTTTTGAAAATGAGAGACTTTTGTTAGTTGAGTTACTTATTTCTAGATCTTTAATAACAATGGTATTAATGTTTGCTCTCTTTTGCCTGTTCCTTATTGTACTTTTTAATATACTGTTCAAGAGCCATAGTCATGGATGGAGCCTCAGGCATTGGGGCTTGCAAATCTAGTCGGAAGCCTGCATCTTGAACCGCTTTAGCTGTTGCTGCACCAAAACATGCAATCTTGGTCTCTTTCTGCTCAAAATCGGGAAAATTCTGTTTTAGCGAAGCAATTCCAGCTGGGCTAAAGAAAACCAAAACATCCCAATCTAAATGCTTGATATCGCTTAAATCGCTTGAAACCGTTTTGTGAAAAATCGCCTCCGTCCACTTCACTTGAGATTTTGTCATCAATTCAGGAATCTCCTGTTTGTGAACATCCGAAACTGGAACCAAATAGATCTCTTCCTTATGTTTTTTGATCACCTCAATTAAGTCAATAAACTTCCCAGTTGAATGAAAAATCTTACGCTTACGATAGACGATATACTTTTGTAGATAGACTGCAATTGTTTCAGAGATACAAAAATACTTCATCGTGTCAGGAATTGTAATCCTTAACTCTTGAGCAATTCTGAAAAAATGATCAATAGCAGTGCGACTCGTAAATACGACGGCCGTATGAGCTAAAATATCAATTCGTTGAGCCCTAAACTCTTTTGCAGAGAGTCCCTCCACTTTAATAAACTGGCGAAAATCGATATGCACGTTTGTGCTCTCGGCGATTTCCGAATAGGGACTTTTAGGGGTAGTTGGCTGTGGTTGTGAAACCAGGATTTTTTTGATTTTCAATTTGTAAAAATTTTAATTCAACAAAAGGCTAAGAATCAACATTTTAACTATTTGTTCAAAATTCTATACGCAATGATAAACGGAAGAATTTCGAGGGTGCAAAGATATAAAATGTAATAAAATAGTGAAATAGCTTTCTTTAAAATAATCTTAAGAGCTCTAAATAATTGTATTAAATAGAGAAATGCATACAACGCAATGGCAATGGCTATAGTGATGTAGGTTGCAGAACCCGTTGTAAAAGGCAAAATAACTAAGATCGGCGTAATAATGATACCGTATGTTTTGGTAACAATGCCTACAAAAAAGAGATATTCGTTGGTATCTTCTTTGGTTGAGAAAATAAAGCCCACCAAGCGATATAAAAAGTTCTTAGTTAAGAAATAGAACGCTACAGCGGCAACAGAACCAGCAAAAACCGCTAACGAAAAGATATATCCTCGAACACTCATCATCATGGCTGTAATTTCATAGATGAGTATTCCCATATTTATCGAAAATAGAAGATCCAACATCACAGAGTGCATACTATTTCGAATGTTAACTGTAGTGAATAACTTGTGCGACTCGTGATGCGAAAAAAGACCTTTAAAAATAGTTTTCAAAAAACGGCTACTCTTTATGCGCATATATCCCAACAATCCTAAGGAGAAGAGGACAATGATCAATAAAAAAAGCTTAGAATCTTGAAACGACGAGGTAGGCAAAATCTTTTGATCTTTAGCAATATAGGTTGTTGACTCCGTTTTTAAAGGCTTTGAAATCTCAACTTTGGGAGTCTCTACAATCAGTGAATCGTTTATTGTTACAGATGCTGAATCGGATACTGTTACTAGAGGGGGGTTATTCCTAATTGAATCACTCTTTAGTATCTCAGCCTTAAATCTATAGGTGGCCAAAGAATCGACCCAAATCAGCAGTTGATCATCTCTCAACTGCTCTAACGGGGTAATTGAGCGTGTTAAAACGTTACTCTCAAAATAGGTATTTGTGCCCGACGATTGTGTTATTAAGTTAAGTTTAACAGAGTCAGAGTAGCTAAGCACAAAGCTATTTTTTTTAGGCAAACTCCTTTTTATTGCTTTTGAAGATTGAATTGACGCTCCTGCAGTGGTTTTTTGAGAAACCGCTGGCATAGATGATTGTGGTTGTGCTTGAACCAACTCGTCGTTTATCTGAGTGTTAAAAGCTTGCGAATACTCTTGCGACATCCGTAATTTTTTTGCAAAGATAGGCAAATTTGAGAAGCTATGTACTCTTGCACTCTATTTTTTCAGTTTTTTGTTCAATCTATAGGGATATCGTTGTTTTTTGGATGGTGCTCTGCTCAACCTTAAAAACGTGCAAAATAGTCGTTCAGAGAGATTTTGGAGTTCAATTCCATCTTTTTCCTAATTCTATAGCGTGTCATCTCCACACTTTGCACACTAATATTAAGCAAATTAGCGATCTCCTTATTGGATTTAGCCAATTTAATATATGCACACACCAAAAGATCCTTTTGCGTTAACTTAGGGTGATTTATCGCAAGCTTCTTGAGAAATTCATTTTGTAATACATCCAGATTTTCTCTAAAAGAGTCCCATCCATTTTGCTCTTTAAGCTCTTTGGTAAGGATTTGCATTATTTCGGCATACTTTGCCTTTGTAATAAAACCACTACCAGCTATGAGCGACGAAAAGAGATTTTTTAAGGTAAGAAGGTTTTCTTCACGCTGTTGAATAAAGAGTCGTAAAGTGGCCAATTCTCGCGATTTTTCGTCGAGTTCACCCTCCAATTCACCATTCATAACATTACACTTACCCAGCTCTTCTTCGAGCTTTTTATAATTAATATCTACAATCGTTGATTTGATCTTACTTGAGATAGCACCATATTTTAAACGAATAAAATAAGCCAAAACAATTAAGAAGATGAGAATCACCATGATCTTAAACGACCACGATTTTATAAAAGGAGGAACAATAGTAACCGTAAGTTCTTTGGGATAGGGATTCCAAATGCCACTGCTGTTACACCCTCTAACTTTAAGCGTATAACTACCTTCACTTAAATTAGAATAGCTGGCTTTACGATGCGTTGGATCGATCGTAATCCATTCTCTATCAAAACCCTCAAGCATATATTGATAACGATTTTGAAGTGGATGACGATAGTCTAAAACAGAAAATTGGAACCCTATAACATTAAAATCTTGACTCAACTCAATCTCTCGAACGCTATTGATGTCATCTTTTAAAACTTCATTTTTATAGGGGAGATCGTAAATTGATTTGTTCAAAATTTCCAAATCAGATATTACAATTGGGGAGGCATTTACATTCTCATCGATCACATTTGGATTAAAAAGATAAAAACCACTATTTCCGGCCAAAACAATCTCTTCAGATTTTAGCATCCAAGAGTTGTAATAGATGTCATTTTGTGAGTTATCGGAGCCAAAATTAAAATTTCGAAATGTATTTTGCTTTAAATTATACTGTAACAGACCAGAGTTAATGCAAATCCAAAGATTATCTTTTGAATCGGCATGTATTGCAAAGGCCGTTTGAGACTCGACATATAGATTTGGAATGAATTCGATGGTTTTAGAATCATAATTATAGCAACCAAAACCTACGCCATAGGTTCCAAACCAAAGTTTTCTACGCTTCAAATCTTCATAAAAACAACTAACGGCTGCAATTTTTTTATCGCTATCTTTCAATCCAGAGTTCAAGACATCGACGATTTTTTGGGAACTCCTATCGTAATTAAAAATGGAATTGTCGGCTCCAAACCACACCTTTCTATTCGAATCTTCATAGATCGCCCAGATGGTATGATGATTTAGTTGTGGCTCGTCAATGCGCTGAAAAACAACCTCTTCAGAGTTTATTTTGTTTAGCTCACTCTTCTCCATCTTTTTAAGTCCATGACTCCAAAGACCAAACCAAAAGTCGCCTTTGCTATCCTGTAAAATGGAAAAAACGGTATTGATGCCTATTCCATTGGGCTTTGAATTTAACTCAAATCGATGCTTAATTTTAAAATTCGAATCAAAAAGGAAAAGACCCTTATCTGTTGAAACCCAAATGTTTTTTTCCGAATCTTCATAGAGTAAACGAATGGTTTTAACCGAACTTACCGAGTCGTTAAGTAGATACTCAAATCGATCCTTTTGTGCATTTAGGATATTTATACCTCCCCCAAAAGTTCCAATGAGCAACTTATTATTCGAAGTTTCGCAACACGATGTGATGTAGTTATTATTCAACCAATTAGCGCGTCCTTTTTCGGTTCGAAAGAGCTTAAGCTTATTTTTTTCGATAGTTAATTTATTCAATCCACCACCAAATGTTCCAAACCAGAGAACACCGTCACGATCCTGAAAAATTGACCAAACAATGTCGTGGTTAAGTCCATTTGGAGAATCAGCGTCATACTTATACTGTACCACACTTTTAGTCGATGTATTTATCAACATAGCCCCTTTATCAAAGGTTCCAGCCCATAGATTACCCGAAGAATCAAATGTAAGAGAGGTAATGCTGTTACTTGAAAAATTTGGAATCTCTTTACTTGTCCATCTCTCAACCACACCATTGCGCGGATCAACTTTATTGATACCCCCCATCCACGTGCCAGCCCAAATATACCCCTCACTATCTTCGGTAATAGACATCACGATATCGTCGGAAAGTTTATCTGAACCAATCCCTTTAGTTGTAAAAGATTTAATGCTATGTGTAAATGGCTGATATTGAATTAATCCGCCCACCTCAGTTCCTATCCAATAAAATCCCTTAGCATCTACATGAAACGCATTAACCTTATTAATTTTGAGCTGATTCATAAAGCTATTGAGCTCAGGAATTGGTAAAAATTGTTCGGTTTTAGGATTAAAGCGCATCATATCGCCCCCATAGAAGCCCAACCACAATAATCCACTCTCATCTTCGTAGATGGTGCGAATATTATTCTCTGAACTATATTTTTGATCAACGGTATTGAGCTTATAGTAACGTTGAAAACTCTCGTTTGCTGGGTTGTACTTATTTAATCCAAACTCAGTACCAACCCAAATGACGCCTGCTCTATCTTGAAAAATGACATTAGTGTTGTTTTGAGAGATAGTTGTGGTGTCACTATTATTAGAGGTAAATGTTTTAAAATCGTAACCATCAAAACGATTAAGGCCATTAAATGTAGCAAGCTAAATATAACCCGTTTTGTCTTGAAATATTGACTTAATATGGTTTTGCGAAAGTCCAACCCGTGTGGTGTAGTGTTCAAATTTCTCTTCAAGCCACTCTGCCTTAACTATCGGCGATATAAGAGATAGGATAGATAGTAAAAAAAGAACGCGCGTTTTGTTAATCATGATAAAAAATTGTTACACAACTACAAATATAGTAATTGATAACTATATTTACGCTCAATAGTGTAACAGAAAAATAATAAGGTAACTACCTGCGATTTTTCACAAAATCGATGGAGTAATGGAGTCCCCTATTCTCCTTTCTCTTTTGCGCCATCTTGATAATAAGATAACCCACATTTATTTTGTTACGTAATTCACATAAGGCAATGGAAACCGTTGATCGTGAGTAGAGATCTTCTGTTTCGCGATAGATAATTTCGAGACGATCTAACGCGCGTTTTAAACGTAAGTTTGAGCGAACAATGCCAACATAATTACTCATTATTTGCTCCACCTCTTTGTTGCTCTGCGTTATTAAAACCATCTCCTCAGGGCTTGAGGTTCCTTCATCGTTCCATTCAGGAATTGTTTCATTAAATTGAATAGAATTTATCAGTTTTGAGCACGCTTCGGCGGCTTTATCTCCAAAAACGACAGCCTCGAGCAGAGAGTTCGATGCCAATCGGTTGGCTCCATGAAGTCCTGAAGAGGTGCACTCGCCCGCTGCAAAAAGATTTTGTATTGACGTGGCACCTAAATGGTTTATTTTAATGCCGCCGCAAGTGTAATGTGCAGCAGGAACAACAGGAATCATCTGTTTAGTTATATCGTATCCAATAGATAGACATTTATTATAAATATTTGGAAAGTGCTTAATTAAATCATCGCCATTTAGATGAGTGCAATCAAGAAAAACATAATCGTCTCCCCTATTTTTGAGTTCGTTATCGATGGCTCTGGCAACAATATCGCGTGGAGCTAAGCAACCTCGCTCGTCGTATTTGTGCATAAACTCCTCACCATCAATTGTTTTAAGTATTCCTCCAAACCCTCGCATAGCCTCAGTGATAAGAAAAGAGGGACGCTCTTTTGGATTATAAAGTGAGGTGGGATGAAATTGTATGAACTCCATATTTTCGATAATACCCTTAGCTCTAAAAACCATTGCTATTCCGTCTCCCGTGGCAATTGGCGGATTGGTTGTTGTTTGATAGACATAGCCAGCACCTCCCGTTGCCATGAGTGTGGTTTTAGCCAAAATAGTTTCCACTAAATTGGTATGCGGATTAAGCACATAAGCCCCAAAACAGGTTATTTTCATCCAAGTTTCGGTACTTTGTCCTAAATGGTGTTCGGTAATAAGCTCTACGGCAAAATGATTTTCAAGAATCTCAATATTTGGATGGCGTCTGACCTCTTCGACCAAACCTCTCTGAATCTCAAAGCCGGTATTATCTTTATGGTGTAATATGCGATGTTCGCTGTGTCCACCCTCTTTGTGAAGGTCAAATGTTCCATCACCCCGTTTGTCAAAATTAACGCCCCATTTAATTAAGTCGTTAATGCATTTTGGAGCACTCTCAACCACCATATTAACCGTTTCGATATTGCATAATCCATCGCCAGCCACAAGAGTATCGGCAATATGTTTATCAAAACTATCGGAGTTATAAATAACCGCAGAGATGCCTCCTTGAGCGTATGCCGTATTTGTTTCGGCCAGTTTGGACTTACTTACAAGGATAACTTTACCTTTATCGGCAACTTTTAGGGCAAAAGTTAAACCTGCTAAACCGCTTCCAATTACCAGAAAATCAGCATATCTCTTCATGCAAATCAGTTAAAAAAGTGATCGATTTTTAAAGATGGGAAGATAGTAAAAAAAAGAAGGCCATCTAAATTGTTAGAGAGCCTTCTTTTGTGTACATATTCACTACGCTTCAATGACAGTGACCCAACCATGTGTATCGGGCTCGTCGCCATATTGAATAGCTCTAAGTTTATTGTATAATTTCTCAGATATTGGTCCCGCCTTCTGTGGATCGCCAAAAAAGTAAGATTTACCAGTATCGATATCGTCAATTTGAGATATTGGTGATATTACAGCTGCAGTACCACAAGCTCCAGCCTCTTCAAAAGTCTCAATTTCAGAGAGTTCAATAGGGCGTTGTTCAAACTTCATTCCTAAATCTAAAACCAATTGCATTAAGCTTTTATTGGTAATTGATGGTAAAATAGAGTTTGATTGTGGTGTGATATAGGTGTTATTTCTAATTCCAAAGAAGTTAGCTGGACCACATTCATCCACATACTTATGCTCTTTGCTATCTAAATATAGAACGGCCGAATAACCATGCTCATGAGCTAACTCGCCCGCTTTCATTCCAGCTGCGTAGTTACCACCAACTTTGATATTCCCCGTACCCTTAGGCGCAGCACGATCAAAATCGCGCGAGATCATTAATTTTGATGGTTTAAAGCCCTCTTTAAAATAAGGACCTACAGGCGTAACAAAGATGATAAAAAGAAATTCATCTGCAGGAGAAACGCCAACTTTGCCACCAGTTCCGATGAGCAATGGACGAATATAGAGAGATGCCCCTGAGTCGTGAGGCGGAACCCATTTGCTATTTTTAGCCACAGCAAGCTTAACAGCCTCCTTAAACTTTTCGATAGGAAAAGGTTGCATCAGAATTCCTTCGGCAGTTGCATACAGTCGTTCGGCGTTCTCATTCATTCGAAAAACGCGAATTTTGTTATCCTTACCTCTAAAAGCCTTCAACCCTTCGAAAGCCTCTTGACCATAGTGCAGGCATGTTGCTGCCATATGCATATCTATTCTCTCAGAATCAGATATTTCTAGCTCTCCCCACTTGCCATCACGATAATAGCATCGGATATTGTAATCCGTTTTTCTGTAGCAGAAAGATAGATTTGACCAGTCTATGTTGTCCATTTTGAACCAATTAAATTATAAACCAAGGTGCTAAAATACACATAAATCAAATACGTTCAATCTTTTTCAAACGATAAAAATGGCTTTTTGCTATTTTAACATTACAAAACAACTATTTTGATTGATTTACAGGAGATTATAAAACCTTTATTTGTGCAATAAATTACGAATTACATGTGAGCCCACATAGCATCCAAACATGGCAGGCATGTAGGAGATTGTTCCAACAGTTGTTTTTTTATTTTGCTCGCCTTCTACATGAATAATCATCTCATCATCAACCTCTTCAGGCGAAAAGACTACCGAAAATCCTTTATGAATATTTAGCTTATGGAGACGCTTACGAACCATTCGAGCTAAGTTACAATGGTAACTTTTGGAGATATCGGTGATGGATATTTTAGAGGGATCGAGCTTTCCGCCCGCCCCCATGGAGGAGATTAGCGGAATATTTCGCTTTACAGTTTCGAATATCAAATAGACCTTAGGGCTAAGCGTATCTATGGCATCAACAACAAAATCATATTTCTGAAAATCAATCAGTTCAGGTATTAACTCTTCTTTAAGAAAGATGTCGTATGTGGTGATATTCAATTCGGGGTTTATATCTAAGCAGCGCTGCTTGACAACCTCCACTTTTTTAATTGTTTCGGTACTGATTAATGCAGGTAACTGACGGTTTCGATTTGAGGGATTTACCACATCGGCATCCACAAGGGTAATATTTCCAATACCTGCTCTTACCAACTGCTCAACGGCATAACTACCCACACCACCAACACCAGCAACTAAAACATTTGCATTTCTTAGCCGCTCCAATCCATCTGCACCCACCATTATCTGGGTTCTCTCTTGCCAATTAGCCATTACTAATAAACTCTCTAAAATTTGAATAACATTGCTCTTTTAGCGACTCTACATCGCATTTTAAAATAGTGGCGGCAAAGTTATAAATCATATTGATAGAAAAAGTACTATCATCCGTTTCAAGAAAGATAAGATTACGAGGATACTTTTTAAACATTTCAATCGAGCTTTTGTGCTGTAATGAACGAGAAGCAAATGAACAATAGATATTCTCTCGAATAAACTGGTCGCCCATCTCTTTACTAGCAAGCGCACTATGCATGAGCCACTTTTGCTTAGGATTAAAAAGTTTCTTGGCAGCCAAGACCTTGTGATGCGTACCAACAGAGTGAATAATGAGAGGCTTTTTAGCTCTCTCACTTATTTCAACCTGTTTAGCAAAGAGTTGATCTTGAAGAATCCTGTCGCCTTTAAGGCTATCAAAGCCACACTCTCCAATAGCAACAACTTGTTTATTTTCAGATAATTTAATAACCTTATCTAAATAATTAAGACAATCACTATCAACCGCCTTCCACGGATGAATGCCTACAGAGTATAGCGATTTATCAGAGAGTGGTGTCTTAAAATTGTCGAGATTTATGATACCAATTGTATCATTTTCTAAATCTCGATGTGAGTGCATATTAACAAACATCTATTCAACTATTACTTTAAATCCAACTTCAAGTGCAGCAATTTGATTATTGTACATACTTTCGCATGTAATTGCTGGCATATAAAAAACTCCTTTAAACGATGGCGTGACATATTGTGTAATCGTCTTACTTCCACCTCTATTAATATCGAAATAGGTATAAACCCGATCATCTTTAATATCTTGATAGGTAAATAATGCCGATGATTGTTCGCTCTCCTCTTCCATTCGTTGATTACGGATCTCCCAACCTGTAGGGAAAATCTGAGTGAGTGCAATATTAGTATAGTTTTCTGGACCACCCAAATGCCTTATGGTGGTTCGGATAATAATATCGTCGCCTTGCTTAATACTTGAAGGATTAATTGATGCTCCCTCTTTGGTGATATAAGTAGTACTGATATCTATCGCACGAGCATAAGGTGTTGTTACAGGGGCTTTGGGTGTACCAACTTCAGTAATATTACCATAAATAACTCCAGTGCCTCTATTTGAAATTGTTATTTTATTGGACTCAAAATCAATCGATTCAATAGCGCTTCGAGAATTAATCTCCCTTACGTCATCTCCCATCTTAACGGTTACCTTTAACTCACGAGCCACCTTAGTAGCCTCATAATAATTAGCCATAGCAATTAACGACATCGCCGTTGCTTGTGTATTAAGATAGTCGTTCGAATTTAGGCGAGTAGTAAGATAATTGGCAACCTCAAGTGCTGCCGTTTGTTGATTAGCCGCTATCAAAGCCTGCAACATAAGTGCATTATTACGCTCAGATGAACCATAATTATATTGCCAACTATCATTGTTTTGAGGCGAACTCTTAGCTTTAAAAATCAAATCATTAGCCACCTCTGTTTGTCCCACCTCGGCATAAGTAGCTGCAACCAACCACTGCGTAAACGACGAAGATCCATTGAGACCTCTAAGTCTGTTAAGAGCGGCCAAATCAGGTACTCCTGCGCGAGCAAGTGTGTAGAGACGATATGCCTGATTTTCGGAACTGTAACTATAATACCCATGATTTGATTGACCCTCGGCGCTCCAATTACGAGCCATATTCTTTTGAAACTTAATCCAATTAGAATACATCCTTTCTGGAACAGCATAACCAGCATTCTTGGCCTCAACCAAAAAGTGTCCACCATAAGAACTACCCCAATCATCGGAGCGATTCCCACTTGGCCAGTAACTCAAACCGCCATCTGGCTGCTGAAAAGTTGTTAATCTATTGATAGCGTGCTTAATATGACGTTCAATCTCGACACGCTTATCATTAGATAAATTTACCAACTGATTCAAATAGAGTTGTGGAAATGCTGCAGAGGAAGTTTGCTCAACACAGCCATGTGGATAAGATATTAAATACCCTAATCTATGTTTGATATTCAGAGATTTAATAGTAGATAGTTCAAGTGAAGATTTAAGTTCAGCCCACTGATCACGACTTACAGTAAAAGAGCTTTCCTCAGATGGATTTAAGGAGAATGAGCGACTTTTTTGGCTTGGAGCATTAGGATTACAAACCTCTATATCAATATCTTCAATGACTTTATCTGAATTAGAAGTTGCAATGACTTTAAATTTAGCCATTCCTAATTCGCTTCCAATTCTAAAACGGAAAGAGGTCGTAGCTTCACCATCAGCCTCCACCTTAAGCTCTTTTGATGTGCCATTTACAGGTTCAAAATGTTTAGAACCCTCTACCAACACATTCACTTTTTGCGAAGCATTGAAAGTTGATAAAATTGTCACAGGGATCTCTATCTCATCATTAGGCGCTAAAGTGCGAGGAAGGGAGGAGACCACCATATAGTTGTTTCGCACTTTCATTATTTTTTCACTGCTACCATAAGCCATTTCGCTTGCAGCAACGACCATAACACGCACCGAACCAACATAATACGGTATTGAAATGGTATGTTTATTCGTTTTACCCGAGCCCAAATTAAATGGTCCAATATATCGAACCATAGGTTTAAAACGAGATGCCTTTTGATTATTACCAGCACCTAAAGCTCCCATATCACCACCAATACCAAACACTTTTTGATACGACCCTTGATACCCCCCCAATACGTAATTAAAGATGTCGTAGGTTTGAGACACCATTGCCTCCTTTTGAAAGAAGTAATCAAATGGATTAGGAGTTTCGAAATGCGTTAAATCTAAAAGCCCCTCATCCACAATAGCTAAAGAGTAGTCGCACTCTGCGCCATTCTCCTCTTTGACTTGAATAGTAACATCGTTATTTGGCTTTACCTCTGCTGGAAGCGCAATAATTGGATTTAATCTCGACTTCTTATTCTCAACAAAAATATTAGCTGTTCCATACATTCGAACTGGCATATCATTTTTGGTATTTACAAGTGGCTGTAACACACTAACAGACAAATATATATTAGGTGTCATATCTTCTGTTACTTCAAACTTATAATTGTTTGATGTTCCAAAACAATTTATTAGTTCTTGCTTTAGAATTTTACCCGCTTTTTCTATCGTTACCAATGCCTGAGAATTAGCTGAAGTAGGAAAGGTAACTTCAGCCTTATCTCCGACAAAGTATTTATCTTTTGTCGGTTTGATAGATACGAATTGAGCATCATCAACCCCTTTTGAGCGGCTATAATACTCTGATAAGTTTGTTCCGTCAAGAATAAAGTTGTCGCCACACACATTACCATTTAATCCATTTTCTACTAAAACAACATAACATCCCCAATCATCAGTTTTAGGATCAAACTTAATGATGGCTTCACCATTTTGAGTTGAAAGAGTTCCTTTTTGAACGATTTCATCGGAGTTTGAAGTTACAAATTGAGATTGTGTTTCCGACTCGTTCTCGTACCAGAAGTCCCAACTAGTTCGGTAAATTGCGTAGTTAAGACCACTTACCGATTTTTTATTACCATCACTATCAACAGTGATTACCTTAATAGGGAAATAGTCCGTGCTGTTGCTTTGTTGGATCGAGATTCCAGTGTAGCTTGAGCAGGGAGATATCTTAGCGTCGAAGAAATCGGTACTAAACTCTCCGCCAGGTTCAAATATCCGCACTTTAATCTTAGCTTTAAGAAGACCCGCTTCGGCACTTGCATTAAATTGTGGTGTAAATGAGGTCTCACCCAATTGGTTAAGGTTGCCTTCAATCAAGCTATTTTCACGCTTTTCGAAATGATTAAAAGGCGATGTAAATGTGTAGTTAGAGTAATTTGGGAATGGATTTTCAATTTGCGTGAGGGTGTAAGTTGCATCAAATTTAAGATTAGATGCTGCAATACCCGCTAGCCAGTTTCCCTTTAACGTTAATGCACTATTATTTTGGGCGCTAAAGGTCTTACCTTTAGTGTTTAAATCTATTTTTAATCGATTAGGTTTTATCGTTTCTACTCTAACTGGAAGTTTAAAGTTAGAATTACCAACCAATGCCTCGGCATACCAGTTGCCCGTTTTGGCTTGTTCTGGAATATGGAATGAAGTTGCATAAATGGTCTTTTCATCTTTATTTAATAGTTGTTTAGCCACAACACGCCCCTGAGTATCAAAAAGTTGTATTTTAATGGGAAGTCCATCGGGCAATCTATTTTCTGCATCTTGTAAAATAAAAGAAAGATAAATAGAGTCGTTAGGACGCCACACACCGCGCTCTCCATAAAGATATCCTTTGATACCATCGGTTGTAAACGCCCCGTTGGTGTTAAAGGTTGTCGTTACTTGTTTTGTCTCTTCAACCAATTTCAAATAGTTATACTCTTTCCCATTTGAGGCCACTAGGTAGAATGGCATTTGCGAACATTGAATATTTGCAAATCCATCTCCGTTTGATTTGCCTTCGCCAACAACTCTATTTTGAAGGTTATAAGCCTTAATATCAATACCTGAAGATGCTTTAGCTGTACTTATTGATGAAGTAAATATATTTATAATATTGTTTTTTAAAGACTTAGCAATTATTCCAATATCGCTAACCAATATAGTTTTAGACACCGATCGATCTCTCATATAAAAAGAGTCTGAACAAGGATCATCTGCTTGCTCGTACTCGTAATCATCCCAACTATAGTCATTATCAGGCGAATAACTTTGCCAATAACTACCATCCGAGAAGTAAGCAAGCTCTTTATTAGTCAACAACGTATCGGCTATTAAAGCATTAAACTCCTCTTTGTTAAACACTTGCTGACAATTAACTTTTGAAAACTCTTTACGAAAACTAAGAGTAACTCGGTAAAGAGAACCAGGTTCACGTTTTACGTAGTTAGAGATATCCAAACCGTAAACAAATTCACTATCATTTGCCCCCATTCCCAACTCATCAAAAACCAAATGTTTTTTGGCCACTATTGAGCCATAACGTTTAATAGAACTTGCGCCATCGATGTTATTATCTTGCAAAAAAGCACCCATGTTGTTCTGATAGATCTCGATAATTCGTACAGTTACTGCCCGTAAACTAGTAGCTTTAAAAGGAATAATCATTTTATCTTCCGAAGGATAAATTGTACTCTTGCTAACAAATTCAACTTTAGGTGCCTTCCCTTTAGGTTCTATTAGATAGGATATTTCGTTGTTTAATGTGGCGTATTTGTAGTTTTGAAGCGATCGATCTATTGTAAGGGTAACTGTTTCGGTTAACTCTTCACTCGGATATATCTCTACAAAATTTTTGTTTACACTCACCGATAGTTTTACCCCATTAGAGAGTGAAAAGAGACCTTCAACATTTTGATTAGCGTTTATGGGGTCTGAAAAGCAAAGTAGATAAGGCTCTCCGCTAACTTTAGGATTTGTTAATGAAATAAGAGTAAATACCGATTGATCGGGAAGAATATAATTTAAAGAGGTATTTTCATTGGCTCCAATCTCTTTACCTTTAAATTCGACATCAACATCAGAGTTCCCACTATCTACATTAACATTCTCAATTTCAAATTCATATATCTTCTTATTTGAACTATTACTCCACTTAATAGATAGTGCATTTCCATTTTGTTTTGCGCTTAAAAGAGGCTTGATGGTTGCTAAATTCTCAGGTTCCATCAGATTAATTGAACCCAACAAACTATTAATACTTGGATTATTAGTAGATTGAGACTGAAATCCTTTCCACTCTAAATAATAGGCTTGTCTTTTAACCGACACTTCAAAGATGAAAGGGTCATATTTTTCATTTCTAAACAACTTGTTAAAATTCACTCTGAATCGACAAGTTGCGCCTCGCTCCCAGGCCTTAGAGGACTTAATAGAAAGAGTGGTTGTATTTGCTATTTCAACCGAGTAATCGGCCGATGGATATAGATCTACTATGTCGTTCAGCTTACTGGTATCAATATCATTTAAGTTTATCTCTTTGTTTAGAAGAACAAAAACTTTTTGATCTGTAGATATTTCACCTCCCGTATAACCCAAAACAAGGGGGTGATGGGATTCTGTGATTTTTTGACTTTTCCAACTCTCGCACGCGCTTAAAAAAAACAAAAGCGAGATAAAGAGAAATACATAGTTTAATCTATTTTTCATAAGATGAAGGTAAAAGTGTTGTGGTTATTAATGAAATGAGTTATATTTAAATTATGTTTGCTAATAAAAGCAAATTCAAAGTTAACTTGATATCCTTAACTTACAATAGTGTTGTTTAAAAATTAGTTTTATGAATCGCAATTTATTAAAAACTCTAACTCTTAGCACTCTTATTCACGCTCACAACTCTCTTCTCACAACGACCAAAAGTAGGTGTTGTTTTGAGTGGTGGTGGTGCAAAAGGTCTTGCTCACGTAGGAATCCTAAAAGCTATTGATAGCGCGGGTTTAAAAGTCGATTATATAACTGGAACGAGTATGGGCTCTATCATTGGAGCCATGTATGCGGCAGGCTATTCGGGAAAGCAAATTGAGGAGATAAATAAAGATATCGATTGGAACATCATGTTATCGGGCAAACCTCAATATAAAAATGTGAATATGGAGGAGCGTAGAGATTATAACAACTACGCTATTGAGGTTCCGATGAAAAACTTCAAACCAGCGATTACCACAGGAATGGTTGAATCGGAAGAGATTTATATCTACTTTAATAAGATATTCTTTCCTTATTACGAGAATAAGGATTTTACCAAATTTAGTATTCCATTTAAATGTATTGCTACCGATTTAGCAACAGGAGACGCCATAGTATTAGACTCAGGTGAGGTTGTTAAAGCGATTAGAGCAAGTATGGCCATCCCAGGAGTTTTTGAAAGCGTAACCTACGGCGATAAAAAAAATATTTAGATGGAGGTATCATTCGAAACTTCCCTGTTACCGATTGTAAAAAAATGGGAGCCGATTATATCATTGGTGTTAACCTCTTCCCTGGACTCTTTAAGGCGGATGAACTTAATAATGCAATGGATGTCATGTATCAGATTACCCAATACCGTGACGCTGCCGACTTAGCAAAAGAGAAAAAACTTTGTAACTTATTAATAGAGCCCCCTTTAGGAGAGTACTCTGCAGGAAGTTTTAGCAGTTCGAAAGAGATTGAGGCCATTGGTCGCGAAGTTGGAAAGCTCTACTATCCATACTTTAAAAAACTTGCTGATTCTATTAACGCACTTCAACCCATTGTGTATGAGCCTGAGTTGCGAGATAAAGGTGAATAATCGGTCATTATCGATAACATCTCGTTTGACGGATTAAACTATGTTTCGGAAGAGATGTTAAGCCAACAATTGGAGTTTAAATCTGGCAAAACATAAACTGAAGAGAGTTTAGAAGAGGGTGTTCGAAAGGCCTATTCATCGCTATATTATAAAACTATTCACTACAAGCTCAACCCAACCACAGAGGGTCATGCCGACTTAAAAGTTATGGTTAGAGAAAATGAGCTTTCAGCAATAAAAGTAGCTCTAAACTTTCACACTTTTACTGGTGCTGCGCTGATGTTAAACATGACTCGACGCAATTTACTCATGGACAAATCAAAAAGCATGATTAAGGTTGCGGTTAGTGAAAATCTTAGAGTTTACGGAGAACAGAAACAGTTCTTTGGACGCAAAATGAGTGACTATTTATCGGCAAGCGCCTATTTTGATATCATGGAATATCCGATCTATCAAAACGACCAACTCTCTTTTGTTTACTCCACTCAAAATTTAAAAATTAATGCGGGCTACACGCATGAGTTTGGAATCAATAAAGAACTTCGTGCAGGAATTACCTATAATAACGTGAGTTCGATCTAAGATTAAATCCTTCCCTTTATAGTGCCTTTATTATGCCATAGCAATAGAATATTCACTCATTCGTTGGGTGTAATTCATCTTAAATACATCTATTACATAGATATATAAATAGTATATCCC
>RRZT012334513.1_pt1 | contig 17980 bp, 16 predicted proteins | sample 2165551 | NCBI WGS metagenome assembly RRZT01 (sample SAMN10456910, study PRJNA506462) | wastewater metagenome | biome: wastewater; feature: sludge; material: wastewater sludge; isolation source: wastewater sludge with Escherichia coli K12::gfp cells carrying plasmid... | place: USA: Moscow, Idaho...
CCCCCACCAGGAGTTCATCCAGATCGACACCACGAACATCCTGTTCGTGGTGGGCGGGGCTTTTGCCGGTCTCGAAGAAATCATCAACTCCCGTATCGGACGCCGCCCGCTCGGCTTCAACAACGACGCCGCGCTGCGCGCGGTCGCGAGCGACAATCCGTTCGCCGAGGTGCGCCCCGAAGACCTGCACAAGTTCGGGCTGATCCCCGAGTTCATCGGCCGCCTGCCGATGATCTCGACGGTCAACCCGCTCGACAAGGAGGCGCTTGTGCGCATCCTGGTCGAGCCGAAGAACGCCCTGATCAAGCAGTTCCGCAAGCTGTTCGACCTCGATGGCGTCGACCTGGAGTTCGACGACGACGCTGTCGATGCGGTCGCCGACCTCGCGCTGGCGCGCGGCATCGGAGCCCGCGGGCTGCGGTCGATCCTCGAAGAGATCCTGCTCAACGTGATGTACCACGTGCCGAGCGAAGACGACGTGGCGCAGGTCCGCGTCACCGCCGGCGTGGTGCGCGACGGTGAGCAGCCGGTGCTCGTGCCCCGCTCGCAACTGTCGCGTTCGCGCCGCACCCGCAGCGCCTGACGTTCCGCGCCTCAGGCGCGCGGCATCCGACGGTCGGGAGCCAGCACGGTGGCCACGGTGGGGCCGCCGGGCGGGCTGTCGATCAGCAGCCGCGCGTCGAACGGGGCGAGGCGTCGTTGCAGGCCCGAGAGGCCGCCGGTGCCGTTCAGGTCGGGCAGGTGGACGCCGCCGAACCCGTCGTCGGTCACGATGACCGCCACGTAGCCGGTCTGAGACACCACTTCGATGCCGACCCAGTCGGCGCCCGAGTGCCGCGTCGCATTCGTGAGCAGCTCGGCGGCCGCGAAGTACGGCGCCGATTCGAGAGCCGGCACCAGCCGGTGGTTGAGCTCGGAGACGACTTTGACGTCGAGAGGGCTGGACGCCGCCAGCGTCTGCAAGGCGGACACCAGGCCGCGGTCGGCCAGCACCGGCGGCTGGATGCCGCGCACGATCGACCGGATCTCGGCCAGCGCCGCCGCCGAGTCGCGCTTCGCCGCTGACATCAGGCGGCGTGCCTCGGCGGGATCGCTGCCCACCATCGCCTCGGCCGCGCCCAGCGTCATGCCCAGCGACACCAGTCGCGCCTGGGCGCCGTCGTGCAGGTCGCGCTCGATGCGCGAGATCTCGTCGGCCTGCTGGTCGAGCGCGAGCGTTCTGGACGCCTCGACCCGGCGCACCCGCTCGGCCAGGGCCCTGGCGTCCGGCTCAGACAGGGCGCCGCGCGCCAGCAGCGCGTGGAGCCGCACCGCGGGGCCCGCCAGCACGAGGGCGCCCAGCGTGGTGACGCCGAAGAAGACGAGTCCGGGGCCCGGGTCGTGCCACGCCTGCGAGGGCAGGTGCGCTCACTCGACCACCTCACCGCTGTGGAGTGTCACGGTGGCGTTGTCAGGCACTTCGACGCTCTCGCAGCGGAGGTCCTCCCTCACCGGATCGCCGTTCTCGTCGACGGTGGAGAGCCGTTCAGCAGCGGGAACGGGCTCGCAGAACTGGGTGTAGCGCGGGTAGGAGGCGCCATCGACGAGGCGATAGAGGGTGGGGGAGCCGCCGATCACCAGCCTGTACAGGAACAGCGCCACCGGGGCTGCGGCGAGGGGGGCCACGAACGGCGCCACCACGTGCCACAGCTTCTCCTTCTCGCGGGCGGTGGTGGTGGGGGCGGGAATCACGATGCCGGTCTGCTGCTCGGCGACCTCCCGCTCGAGCTGGGCGTTGCGGCGCATCATCGCCTGGGCGAGGGGGAGCAGCCGATCGGTCAGGCCCAGGACGCTCGCGACCGTGGCCACGGCACTGAACACGCTGACGCAGCACTCCCACAGCGACAGCGACACCAGCGTGAACGCCTGCCCGAGGGCGGGCACCGGCTTGGCCATGCCGCGAAACGGCCCCGGCCGGGAGTCCGGCGCCGGTGTCCGAGAGCGATCTGGTCGGGTCGTGCGCACCATTCTGCGCCGGGAAGGTCCCGGAACGCGGTAGGGCTGGCACCCCTCTCTCGACGGACACGACGCGATCCGGCGGCCGGCGCGCGACCGGCCGCTTAGGCTGGCGGTCGAAGGAGGTCGGCATGCGCGTCCTGGTGGCCGAAGACCAGTTCCTGCTGCGGCAGGGGCTCGTCGCGCTGCTCACCGCCCACGGCGTCCGGGTGTGCGCGGAGGTCGCGATCGGTCCCGAGATTGCGGACGCCGTGCGCGCCACCGAGCCCGATCTGGCGCTGCTCGACATCCGGATGCCGCCGACCAACACCGACGAGGGCGTCCGGGCGGCACTGGCGCTGCGCCGGGGGCGCCCCGGATTCCCCGTGGTGCTGCTGTCGCAGTACGTCGAGCACGTGTACCTGGGCGAGCTGCTTGACGATCAGGCCGGGGCGGTCGGCTACCTGCTGAAGGACCGGGTGTTTGAGGCCGCCGGGTTCGTCGACGCGTTGCACACGGTCGCCGCCGGTGGCACCGCCGTCGACCCCGACGTGATCGCGACCCTGATGGCGAAGCGTCGGCATGCGGACGCGATGGCGCGGCTCACGGCACGCGAGCGGGAGGTGCTGGCGCTGATGGCTCAGGGCGACTCCAACGCGCAGATCGCGCAGCGGCTGGTCGTCACCGAGAAGGCGGTCGAGAAGCACATCGGCAACCTGCTCGCGAAGCTCGACCTGCCGCCGACGACAGCGGCGTCCCGGCGGGTGCTGGCGGTGCTCGCCCACCTGCAGGGGCGTCCGGTCAGGCCTTCGCGTCCCTGAGGGTGCCCTTGATGTCGCCGGAGTCGCTGCCGACGGTGCAGGTGACCTGGTGGTCGCCCGCCTGCCAGCCCTTCTCGGTCGGCATCAGCGAGATGAAGCTGTACTGCGACTCGGTCGCGGGAATGCCGACGAACTTCTCGAACTCGGCGACGCAGAAATCGTCGGCGTCCTGGGCGACCTTGTCGTCGCCGGGCCAGGCGTCGCCCTTCAGCGTCGTCTCGGCGTAGGCCTCCCAGGCGTGCGGCTGATCGCAGCCCACGGTGGTGACCATGCTGATCTCTTCACCGTCGGACGGGGCCACGTCGGCGGTGCATTCGCCGATCGCCAACGTCGAGACGGACCCCTGCCTGGGACCTGAGCCACTCGTGGCGCAACCGCCCAGCAGCAGGGCCACGCAGGCGATCGCGATGCCCAGGATTCGCTTCACGACAGCTCACCCACCGTCGCGGACACGCCGACCGCCTCGCCGGGCACCCAGACAATGTCGCCCTGGATGCGCCCCACGGCGGCGATGTCGGACGCCACCGACTCCAGACGCGCCAGGCTTTCGGCAGGCGCGGTGACGGCGGCATCCAGCAGTGGCGTTTTCATGGACGCCTTCGCCTGCGACTTGGTGCCGCGGATCCCGATCAGCACCTGCGCCAGGTCACCCAGCAGCGCCGGGTCTCCGCCGGCCGGCAGCTCGTCGGCGGTCGGCCAGGCAGCGTGGTGCACCGACCCCTCGCGGAACCACGACCACACCTCCTCGGTCACGCACGGCATGGTCGGGGCCAGCAGCCGTAGCTGCACGTCGAGCGCCTGCAGCAGCGCCTGCTGCGCGGACGCCGCCGCGTCGGCCCCCTGCGCGCCGTAGGCGCGCTCCTTCACGAGCTCCAGGTAGTCGTCGCAGAACGTCCAGAAGAACTTCTCGGCCGCCTCCAGGGCGCCGGTGTAGTCGAACGCCTCGAACGCGTCGGTCGCCTGGGCGGCCACGTCGGCCAGCGCCGCCAGCATGGCGAGGTCGGCCGGGTTGGTGACCGCCGACGGGTCGGCGACGAGACTGCCGGCGCCGCCTGTGAGCACGAACCGGGACGCGTTGAGCACCTTCATGGCGAGGCGGCGTCCGACCTTCATCTGGGTCTCGTCGAAGGGCGAGTCCATGCCGGGGCGCGCCATCGCGGCGCGCCAGCGCACGGCGTCCGCCCCGAACTTGTCGAGGATCTCGGTCGGCACGACCACGTTGCCCTTGCTCTTGCTCATCTTCTTGCGGTCGGGGTCGACCACGAAGCCCGAGATCGCCGCACGCGCCCAGGGCAGGGCGTCCTCTTCGAAGTTCGAGCGCACCACGCGGCTGAACAGCCACGTGCGGATGATGTCGTGCGCCTGCGGGGCGAGGTCCATCGGGAACGTGAGGCGCCACAGTTCCTCGTCGCGCTCCCAGCCGCACGCGATCTGCGGGGTCAGCGAGGAGGTGGCCCAGGTGTCCATCACGTCGGGATCGCCGGCGAAGCCGCCCGGGACGCCGCGCTGCTCCTCGGTGTAGCCCGGCGCAGGCATGGACGCCGGGTCGACCGGCAGCGACGCCTCATCGGCCAGGATCGGCGTGTCGTGGATCGGCTGGCCCTCGGCGTCCAGCGGGTACCAGACCGGGAACGGCACGCCGAAGAACCGCTGCCGGCTGATCAGCCAGTCGCCGTTCAGGCCGTTCACCCAGTTCGAGTAGCGGTGACGCATGTGGTCGGGCACCCAGGCGAGCTCCTCGCCGCGGGCCAGCAGCTGCTCGCGCAGCGCCTCGTCGCGCCCGCCGTTGGCGATGTACCACTGGCGGGTCGACACGATTTCGAGCGGCTTGTCGCCCTTCTCGTAGAAGTTCGCCATGCGGGTGGTGGGCTTCGGCTCGCCGTCGAGGTCGCCGGCCTCGCGCAGCAGCCCCACCATTGCCTCGCGGGCGCTGAAGGGGGTCTTGCCGGCCAGCTCGGCGAACGGTTCGGGGTTGGCGAGCCACTCGGGGGCGTCGGCCTGGAGGCGTCCGTCACGGTTCAGCACCGTGCGCATCGGCAGGCGCAGCTCGCGCCACCAGATGACGTCGGTCAGGTCACCGAACGTGCAGCACATGGCGATGCCGGCACCCTTGTCCTTCTCGGCGGCCGGGTGGGCGAGGACGGGGATCTCGACGCCGAACACCGGGCTGGTCACGGTCGTGCCGAACAGGTGGCTGTACCGCTCGTCATCGGGGTGCGCGATGAGTGCGCAGACGGCCGGGATCAGCTCGGGGCGGGTCGTCTCGATGTGGACCGGCCCGTCGGCTCCGTGGAACGCCACCCGGTAATAGTGGCCGGGGTACTCGCGGGCCTCCAGCTCGGCCTGCGCCACGGCGGTCTGGAAGGTCACGTCCCACATGGTGGGGGCCTCCGACAGGTACGCCTCGCCGCGGGCGTGGTTGCGCAGGAAGGCGCGCTGCGCCACCGACTGGGACGCCGGCGACACCGTCTCGTAGAGCGTGTCCCAGTCGACCGACAGGCCGAGGTGGCGCCACAGCTCCTCGAACACCTTCTCGTCGACCGCGGTCAGCTCCAGGCACAGCTCGACGAAGTTGCGGCGGCTCACCGGCACCTGACGCTTCGGGTCGGGCTTGGCCGGCGGGGTGAAGTCGGGGTCGTAGGGCACCGACGGGTCGCACTTGACGCCGTAGAAGTTCTGGACGCGGCGCTCGGTCGGCAGGCCGTTGTCGTCCCAGCCCATCGGGTAGAACACGTGCTTGCCGCGCATCCGCTGGTAGCGGGCGATCAGGTCGGTGTGCGTGTAGCTGAACACGTGGCCCACGTGCAGCGAGCCCGACACGGTGGGCGGCGGGGTGTCGATCGAGAACACCTGCTCGCGTGCGGCGGGGCGCACGAACGCGAAGGTTCCCGCGTCCTTCCAGTTCTGGGCCCACTTGCTCTCGAGCCCCTCCAGCGCAGGGCGCTCGGGTACCTCGAGCCGCGCAGGGGAGGCGGCGGCGGGGGACACAGGGCTCTCGGCAGTCATGCCGCGCAGCTTATTGGTCGCCTCGGCGAGACGTCATATCCGCCGGGGCGCGCCGTCAGGAGGCCTGCTCGATGATCTGGCGGATCGCCTGCGGGTCGACAGTGCCCGGGTTCGGGAACTGCACCTTCGTGCCGTTCACCGTGAGCGTGGGCGTCGAGGTGACGCCAGCGTCGTAGGCGGCCTTGTTCATGGACTCGGTGAGGCCCTTCGTGGCCCTCGACGTGTAGCACTGCTGGTAGGTAGACAGCTGGTCGCCGGTGATGCCCAGAGACGTCGGGAGCTGGGTCTTCAGGAAGTCGTCGGTATAGCCGATCGAGCCCGGGATCTCCTCGGCCTCCTGCTGCTTGAAAATCTCCTGGGTGGCCTGGGGGAACTTGCCGGACGCGTCGGTGCAGGTCGCGGCGACAGCCGCCCGCGTGGACGCAGTGTTCTTCAGATTGTTGTCCATGAACGTCATGACGGTGACGTGGTACTCGATCTCGCCAGCGTCGGCCATCTGCTGCACCACCGGGCCGTAGGACTCCTCGAACTTCTTGCAGATGGGGCACTGGTAGTCGACGTACAGCGTGACCTTCTTCGCGCCCGCCTTGGCCTTGCCGGGATTCACCAGCACCGACGCGCCGTTGACCGCGTTCGGCACCTGGCCGGACGTGCCGCGGTTGCTCATCTGCGTCAGGGCCACCCACACCATCACGACCACCAGCGCGAGGGCCACCACGCCGACTCCGATGCCGATGAGGCGGCGGGTCCTGGCCTGGGCGGCCTGGGCCATCTGCTGTTGGCGAAGCTGTTCGCGACGGTTCGCGTTCGACATGTCTCTCCCGACGTGGTGGTAGCGATTTCAATCAGATTGTAGGGGACGCCGTGGGGGCGTCCTGGGGGTCCTCCACGTCCTGCACGCCCCCGGCACCGGTTTCGTTGAGCGGAGGGAAGAGGAAGCCGTCGAGCGAGAACGGCGTCCGGGGACGGAAGAACAGCCACAGGCCTGCCGCAGCGAGGCCGATGTCGCGGGCGATCTCCCACGGGTACGCGGCGATCGCCTTCTCGCGCTCGATCTCGCCGCCGCCGCCGAAGCAGCCGCAGTCGATCGAGATGCCACGGGCCCAGGCGCTCGCGATCGCGATGGTGAAAGCCAGCATCAGCAGGGCGCCGAGCAGGCCCGACCAGCGGGTCAGCAGCCCGGCGATCAGGGCGGCACCGAGCAGCACCTCGAAGAATGGCAGCGCGTAGCCGACGGGCGCGGTCAGGTCGTAGGGCAGCAACTGGTAGCCACGCACCGCGTTGACCGACGCGCCCAGGTCGAACACCTTCAGCGCGCCCGCGACGAAGATGACGCCGCCGAGCACCAGCCTGGCCGCCAGGCCCACCCAGTCGTGCCAGGTGCGGGAGGCGGCTGCGGGGGAGCGCATCATGGGCGTGAGTATAGGTGGGTGGCACTAGGCTGACCTCACCATGTCGACACCTGTTCACGATGAGATTGCCCGCACCCTCCAGGCACGGTGGCCCGAGCACCGCGTCGGGCCGAGCCTGGTGCGCATCGAGGCACTGATGGATCTGCTCGGGCACCCCGAGCGGGCCTGCCCGGTCATCCAGATCACCGGCACCAACGGCAAGGGCAGCACGGCGATCATGATCGAGTCGCTGCTGCTCGCCCTCGGTCTGCGGGTGGGGCGTTACAGCAGCCCGCACCTGGCCGACCTGACCGAACGCATCGCCATCGACGGCGAGCCGATCGAGCCCGAACGGTTCGACGAACTCGTCGCCGACGTGATGCCGCTGGTCGAGCTGGTCGACGCGCAGCGGCACGACGGCATCGAGATGACCTTCTTCGAGGTGATGACCGGGCTCGCCTATGCGGCGTTCGCCGAGGCGCCGGTCGACGTCGCCGTCGTCGAGGTGGGGCTCGGCGGACGCTGGGACGCGACATCGGTCGTCACCCCCGCCGTCGCGGTGATCTGCCCGATCGACGTCGACCACAGCCACATCCTGGGCGCCACCGCCGAGGAAATCGCGATCGAGAAGGCGGGCATCATCAAGGAGGGTTCGGTGCCGGTCGTGGCCGAACAGTCGCCCGAGGTGGCCCGCATCATCGCCGAGCGGGCCGCGGAGGTCGGCGCACGTCTCTCGGTGGCCGGTCGCGATTTCGGGCTCCTCTCCCGGACGCCGGGTGTGGGCGGTCAGGTGCTGCGGCTCGACACGGCGTCCGGACCCGTGGGTGATGTGGTGCTGTCGCTGTTCGGTGCCCACATGGCCGAGAACGCCGCCTTGGCGGTGGGCGCGGTCGAGGCGTTCCTCGGCGGCCAGCCGCTGGCCGCTGACGTGATCAGCGAGGGCCTCGGCGCCGTCGTGGCGCCGGCCCGCACCGAGATCGTGCGCACCTCGCCGACGGTCGTGCTCGACACCTGCCACAACCCGCACGGGGCCCGGGCTACGGTGGCGACCCTCACCGAGTCGTTCGCGTTCGCCCCGCTGATCGGCGTGGTCGCGATGATGCGCGACAAGGACGTCGCCGGCGTCCTGGCCGAGTTCGAGCCGGTGATGCAGACGATCGTGTGCACGCAGGTGGCGTCCACCGACCGCGGCCTGACCTCCGACGAGCTGGGGGAGTTGGCGTCCGAAATCTTCGGCGCGGAACGCGTTGTCGTGGCGCCGCGGGTTCCGGACGCCGTCGAAGCGGCCGTGGGGCTCGCGGACGCCGCCGGGCCGGGCGCCGGCGTCCTGATCGCGGGGTCGGTGATCCTCGCCGGTGAGGCGCGCACGATGCTCGTGCGCGAACGCGACCGGTCCGAGGACGCCGGGGCCGACGACGAGGGTGAGTGGCGGTGAGGTTGTCCCCGGCCAACCCGATGGTGCCGGTGCTGCGGCTGCTGCTGGTCTTCGAGGTGGTGGTGTTCGCGCTGGCCGTGCCGGGCATGGTGTCGGTGTCGAACCTGCCGGTCGGCTTCTCGATCGGGCTCGGGGTGGTGGCGATGCTGCTGGCGATCGCCGCGGCGGGCCTGCTGAAGCGTCCGGTCGGGTTCTGGCTCGGCTGGGCGAGCCAGGTGGCCGCGCTGGCCCTGGGGCTGGCCACGCCGTGGATGTTCGCCGCTGGCGGCATCTTTGTGGCGTTGTGGATCACGTGCGTGGTGCTCGGACGCCGGTTGCCGCCTGACGCAGGGGCGTCCTCGACCTCACCGTCGACGAAGGTCTGACCTGTTCGTCGCCTTGGCGTGGTCGGGTTTCTTCGGAACGCGCCGATAAGGTGGCGGGCATGAATGCAGATCAGCGCACGTTGGTGCTCATCAAGCCCGACGCCGTCGCGCGCGGCCTCGTCGGTGCCGTGTTGTCCCGCTTCGAGGGCAAGGGGCTGCGTATCGCCGCCATGCAGCAGCGCACCATCGACGCCGCCATGGCCGACCGCCACTACGCCGACCACACCGCACAGCCCTGGTATCCGCCGCTGCGCGACTTCGTGACCTCCGGTCCGCTCGTGGCGATGATTCTCGAAGGTCCCAGCGCGATCGAGGCCGTCCGCACGCTGATCGGCTCCACCAACGGTGTCGCGGCCGCCCCGGGCACGATCCGCGGCGACTACTCACTGTCGAACCGCGAGAACCTCGTGCACGCGTCCGACTCCGAGAAGTCAGCGGCAGCCGAGATCGCACTCTGGTTCCCCGAATCCGCCTGATCTGTACGGAGACATCGCATGTCGCAGCCCTTCCCGCCCCCCGGTCAGCAGCCGCTCCCGCAGCACCAGTCCGTCGGGGTGATGAGCTACCAGCCGTTGCCGCACGTGCTCAGCCTGCAGCCGACGCTGCCGGTGGAGCCCCGCGAGTACCACACGTTCTGGCAGGCGCCCCGGCTGCGCTGGTGGAAGCCGCTGGTCGTGTTGCTTCTGACGGCAGTCGCGTTCGCCATCGTGTCGGTGATCGCGGGCATCGCCGGGGTGCTGTGGTCGGGCCAGCTCGAAGCAGTGATGCGCGGCGAGTTGACGATGACCGCCGAGTTGTTCCTCGCCAACAACATCGCGTTGGCACTGTCGATCCCCATCGCGGTGCTCGCGCAGTGGTGGATCATCGGGCAGCGTCCGCAGTGGCTGAGCTCGGTCGACGGCGGGTTCCGGTGGGGCTGGTTCGGCCGCTGCTGCGCCGTCATCCTGCCGGTGTGGGGCCTGCTCATGGGCATCGGGTACCTGATCGCGCCGCCCACCGATCTGCAGATGCGGCCGCACACCTGGCTGCTGATCATCGGCATCCTGCTCACCACCCCGTTCCAGGCGGCGGGTGAGGAGTACCTGATCCGTGGGCTGCTGACTCGCATCGTCGGCGCGTGGATCAGGCCTCAGGTCGTGTCGCTCGTGGTGGCGGGCGTGGTCAGCGCCGCGGTCTTCGCAGCGATGCACGGGGCCGGAGACATCTGGCTCAACATCTACTACTTCCTCTTCGGTCTGGGCGCGTCGTACATGGTGTGGCGCACCGGCGGGCTCGAGGCCGCCGTCGCCATGCACATCGTCAACAACATGCTCGCCGAGGTCACCATGCCGTTCAGCGACATCAGCGGCATGTTCGACCGGGAGGCCGGTACCGCCGACGCGTCGATCCTGATCAACGGTGCGGTCATCATCGGCGTGGCCCTGCTGCTGGCGTGGATGGCGAAGAAGCGCGGCATCGTCACGAAGTCCGCCCCCGGCCAGGCCGAGCTCGAGACGGCCCGGCAGATGCCGCTCGGCCCTGGCTTCGACATGAGCCGCCTGCCCGAGGGCTTCCGGCCCGGCGACCTGCAGCCCGTCCCGCCGTCCGGCACCCACTGGACGCCGCAGCAGTGGCCGACCCCCTACGCCGCTCCGCCGGCGCCGTGGGCACAGCCGGAGCCTCAGCAGGGCCCGGAAGGTCCGGGCGAGTCGCAGGGTCCCGGCGGGCAGCCGCGCTAGCGCCCACGGGGGTGGGCGCGCGGCGTCCGGGCTTGTAGAATCCCGAACCAATGAGCACCCAGGTAGCGCCCGAGTCGCTGTTTCCCCTTCTGGAACCGCTTCTCGCGAAGGTCAACAAGCCGATCCAGTACGTGGGCGGCGAGGTCAACTCCGTGGTGAAGGAGTGGGACGACACCGACGTCCGGTGGGTGCTGATGTACCCCGACGCGTACGAGATCGGACAGCCCAACCAGGGCGTGGCGATCCTGTACGAGATCCTCAACGAGCGCGACTGGATCCTCGCTGAGCGCACCTACGCCGTCTGGCCCGACCTGGCCGGCCTGCTGCGCGAGCACGGCGTCCCGCAGTTCACGCTCGACCAGCACCGCCCCGTCGGCGCGTTCGACGTGTTCGGCGTCAGCTTCTCGACCGAGCTCGGCTACACCAACATGTTGCAGGCCATCGATCTGGCCCAGCTGCCGCTGCACGCCGCCGACCGCCGCGAGGACGACCCGATCGTGGTCGCCGGCGGGCACGCCGCGTTCAACCCCGAACCGATCGCCGACTTCATCGACGCCGCGGTGCTCGGCGACGGCGAGGAGGCGTCCCTGCGCATCTCGGAACTGGTGCGCGACTGGAAGTCCGCCGGGCGCCCCGACGGCCGCGACGGCCTGCTGCTCAGCCTCGCCACCGCAGGGGTCGCGTACGTGCCGACGTTCTACGACGTCACCTACCTGCCTGATGGCCGTATCCAGAAGGTGGTGCCGAACCGGCCGGGCGTCCCGTTCCGCGTCGCCAAGCACACCCTGATGGACCTGGACGCCTGGCCCTACCCGAAGAAGCCGCTGGTGCCGCTCGCCGAGACCGTGCACGAGCGCTACTCGGTCGAGATCTTCCGCGGCTGCACCCGCGGCTGCCGGTTCTGCCAGGCCGGCATGATCACGCGTCCCGTCCGCGAGCGAAACATCGAAACGATCGGCGCGATGGTGGCCGAGGGGTTGGCGTCCACGGGTCTTGAAGAGGTGGGGCTGCTCAGCCTGTCGAGCGCCGACCACTCCGAGATTTCGGACGTGACGCGCGAACTCGCAGACCGTTACGAGGGCACGAACGTGTCGCTGTCGCTGCCCAGCACCCGCGTCGACGCGTTCAACATCGACCTGGCCAACGAGCTGTCCCGCAACGGACGCCGCTCCGGGCTCACCTTCGCCCCCGAGGGCGGCAGCGAACGCCTACGCAAGGTGATCAACAAGATGGTCACCGAGGACGACCTGATCAACACCGTCGCGGCCGCGTTCGGCAACGGCTGGCGGCAGGTCAAGCTCTACTTCATGTGCGGTCTGCCCACTGAGACGGACGACGACGTGCTGGCCATCGCCGACATGGCCGCCCGCGTCATCGAGACCGGACGCCGCGCCGCCGGCACCCGCGACATCCGCTGCACCGTGTCCATCGGTGGGTTCGTGCCCAAACCGCACACGCCGTTCCAGTGGGCGGCCCAGGCGTCCGCAGAAACCATTGACGACCGGCTGATGAAGCTGCGCGACAAGATCCGCGCCGACAAGCAGTACGGCCGCGCGATCGGCATGCGCTACCACGACGGCAAGCCCGGCGTCATCGAAGGCCTGCTGAGCCGCGGTGACCGCCGCGTCGGGCGCGTCATCGAGGCCGTGTGGCGCGACGGCGGCCAGTTCGACGGCTGGAGCGAACACTTCAGCTACGACCGCTGGGTCGCGGCTTGCGAGTCCGGGCTCGCCGGCACCGGAGTCGACCTGGCTTGGTACACCACCCGCGACCGCGACTACAACGAGGTGCTGCCGTGGGATCACCTCGACGCCGGCCTCGACCGCGACTGGCTGTGGGACGACTGGCAGGACGCGCTCGCCGAGCGCGGAGTCGACGACCGCCGGTGGACGCCGTGCTACGACTGCGGCGTGTGCCCCGAGTTGGGCACGGAGATCCAGATCGGACCCACCGGCAAGCACTTGCTGCCGATCACGCCCGTGCGGGGTTGACGCCGCCAGGCTGCGGACCTACCGTGTGACCACCCGGTCATATGACTGGGCGGTCACATCGGGGGTTTCGATGGTGCAGGAGTTCTGGGAGTGGGCCTGCGCGCGGCACCACAACGTGTGGAGCTGGTACATCCGGCCGTTGTTCGTGATCCCGTACGTCTGGTTCGCCCACCGGCGCAGCGTGTGGGGCATGGTCGCCACCGTGGTGGCGCTGGCCACCAGCATGTTCTGGTTCCCGGCCCCAGACCGGGTGGATCCGGGCGTCGAGAGCTTCCTCGCCGCCGAGCTGGCCTACCTGACCGGGCCCTGGACGCCGGCCAAGGTCTTGCTCACCCTGACCGTGCCCGCCTTCTTCGTCCTGCTCGCCGTCGCCTTCTGGCGCAGGTCGTGGTGGTGGGGGTTGGTGGTGATCAGCGTGGCGGCGGTCGGCAAGGTGGTGTGGAGCCTTGTCGAGGGCGGGACGTCTGGTTGGGCGGTGGCGGCGCCGGCGCTGATCGGTCTGGCGGTGTGCAACGCGGCGGTGCTGCTCGGCGTCAGACTGCTGCGTCGCCGCGGGCGGGGAACTCCTCCCGAGACGGCCGGCTGACGTGCCCAAACCCACCTTCGACAACCTCGACCCGGCGAAGGCCGAGCGGTTTCTGGCCATCGCCCTTGAGGAGTTCGCCGACCACGACTACGCCGCAGCCTCGGTGACGCGCATCGTCGCGCGCGCCGGCATCGCCAAGGGCAGCGTCTACCAGTACTTCGACGACAAGCAGGATCTGTTCCTACACCTGCTTGACGTCTCGGCAGCTCGGCTGATGTCGGTCGTGAGCGAGGCCCCGCCGACCACCGGCGACGTCTTCGACCAGCTCCGCTGGCAGATGTCGCAGACCGCCGTGGCGGCGTTCCGTTTCCCCGTTCATGCGCGCCTGGTGGAGCGCGCCCACACGGGTGAGCTTCCCTTCTCGGGCGCGGTGCTCGACCGCGCCCGGGCTCTCCGGGCGTCGCACTTCCGTGAGCTCGTGCGACGGGGGCAGTCCGACGGGCAGCTGAACCCGTCCCTGGACCCGGATCTGGCTGCCCTCACCATGGACGCGGTGACGTCGCGCTTGGGTGAACTGCTGACCGGACGACTCGGCCACGACGTCGACTGGGCCGGGCACCCCGAGGTGGAGCGCGTCTTCGATCAGGCCGTTGCCGTTCTGCGCCACGGCGTCGCGGCGGCGCCCGACTGAGATGACACACTGGCCGGGTGTTCCTGACCGTCACCTCGACCGCGCCTGACGCGACCGACCTGGGCTTCCTGCTCGCCAAGCACCCCGACCGGGTGCAGCAGTTCGAACTGCCCTTCGGCACTGCGCACGTCTTTTACCCCGAGGCGACGGCGGAGCGTTGCACGGTCGCGGTGCTGGTCGAGGTCGACGCGATCGAGTTGGCCCGCGGACGCCGCTTCCGAGGCGACCGCGCCACGCTCGGCGCCTACGTCAACGACAGGCCGTACGCGGCCAGCTCGATGCTGGCCGTCACCCTCGGACGCCTCTTCAACACCGCCATGAAGGGCACGTGCGCCGCGCGGCCGGAGCTGGTCGGCGTCCCGCTGCCGCTCGAGGTGCACGTGCCCGCGGTGTCGACGGCCCAAGGGCCTGCGTTGGTCGAGCGGCTGTTCGCCCCGCTCGGCTGGCACGTCGACGCCGCCCCGGGCGGGCCACGGCACGTCGATCTGACGCTGCGCGGCTCGTTCACGGTCCGCGAGGCGCTCAACCACCTCTACGTGCTGCTGCCGGTGCTCGACGGGTCGAAGCACTACTGGACGACCGACGAGGAGGAGGAGAAGCTCGAACGCGCCGGCGCCGGCTGGCTCGATGAGCACCCCGAGCGCGCGTTCATCGCGCGCCGCTACATCGGACGCCGCCCCGCCCCCGATCCGGGCGCCCCACCGCTGGCCGCCCAGCGACGCGACGCGCTGGTCGCCTGGCTGGGCGAGCTGGGGGCGTCCAGAGTCGTCGACCTGGGCTGCGGCGAGGGAGTGCTGCTCGCCGCACTGCTGGGTGACCCGCGGTTCAGCGAGGTCGTCGGCATCGACCCGTCACCGCGCGAGCTGGCCCGCGCCGAGCGGCGCCTCCGGCCCGAACGGCTTCCCGATCAGGTGCGGGCCCGGCTCCGGCTGAGGCAGTCGTCGGCGACCCTGCTCGACCCCGAACTCGCCGGCTTCGACGCCATCGTGCTGTCGGAGGTGATCGAGCACGTCGACCTCGACCGGCTGCCCTCCCTCGAACGGGCCGTCTTCGGGAGCGCCCGGCCCGCCCACGTGCTCGTGACAACGCCGAACGCCGAGTTCAACGTGCACTACGACCTCGCCGACGGCCAGCGCCGGCACCCCGACCACCGCTTCGAGTGGGAACGCGCCACGTTCGGCGCGTGGGCCGGGCGGACGGCGTCCGAGAACGGGTACAGCGTCGAGCTGCGCGGCGTCGGCGACGCCGACCCGCGGCTCGGCACCCCCACCCAGGCGGCGATCTTCACCCGGACGGACACGCCATGACCGAACTGCACATCCCCGAACTCAGCCTCGTGGCGCTCGTTGGCATCTCGGGCGCCGGCAAGTCGACGTTCGCGGCGCGCCACTTCGGCCGCTTCGAGGTCGTGTCGTCGGACTTCTGCCGCGGCCTGGTCGCCGACGACGAGAACGACCAGACCGCCGGCGAGGACGCCTTCGACGTGCTCGGCTACATCGTCGGCAAGCGGCTCGCGCGCGGCAGGCTCACCGTCGTGGACGCCACCAACGTCAGCCGCTCGGCCCGCGCCCAGATCGTCGGGCTGGCCAAGGAGCACGACGTTCTGCCGGTCGCGATCGTGCTCGATGTGCCCGAGAAGGTGGCCGTCGCCCGCAACCAGGACCGGCCCGACCGCGACTTCGGCTCACACGTGCAGCGGCGCCAGGCCCGGCTGCTGCACCAGTCGCTGCGCGGGCTGGCCCGCGAGGGGTTCCGGCAGGTGCACGTGCTGCGGACGCCCGAGGAGATCGACGCCGCCACGATCGTGCGCGACCGGCTGCACAACGACCTGCGCGACGAGACCGGCCCGTTCGACGTGATCGGCGACGTGCACGGCTGTCTCCTTGAGCTTCTCGACCTGCTGGGACGCCTCGGCCACCAGATCACCGCCGATGCGCAGGGGCGTCCGATCGACGCCCGTCACCCCGGCGGACGCCGCGTCATCTTCCTCGGCGACCTCGTCGACCGCGGACCCGACACCCCCGGCGTCCTGCGCCTCGCGATGGGCATGACCGCGTCCGGCCACGCGCTGGCCGTGATGGGCAACCACGAGGCGAAGCTGCAGCGCGCCCTGGCAGGGCGCGACGTGCAGCGCAGCCACGGGCTCGCCGAGACCCTGACCCAGTTGGACGCGGAGCCGCCCGAGTTCCGCGACCGGGTGCGCGAGTGGCTCGACGGTCTGGTCGCGCACTACGTGCTCGACGGTGGACACCTCGTCGTGGCTCACGCCGGCCTGAAGGAGGCCTACCACGGGCGGGCGTCCGGGCGGGTGCGGTCGTTCGCGCTCTACGGCGACACCACCGCTGAGACCGACGAGTACGGGCTGCCGGTGCGCTACCCGTGGGCCGAGGACTACCGCGGGCTCGCCACCGTGCTCTACGGCCACACGCCGACCCCGTCGCTGACGTGGATCAACAACACCCTGTGTCTCGACACCGGTTGTGTGTTCGGCGGTCGGCTGAGCGCGTTGCGGTACCCCGAGCGCGAGCCCGTGCAGGTGGACGCCGCCCGCATTTGGTACGAACCGGCCAAGCCGCTGGTCGGTGCGACGACGCGGGGAGACGATGAGCTGACGGTGCTGGACGTGCTCGGGGTGCGCGGCGTCGAGACCGCCACGCACGGTCGGGTCACCGTGTCGTCCGAGCACGCGGCGGGCGCGTTCGACGCGATGAACCGCTCGGCGCTGCACCCGCGCTGGCTGGCCTACCTGCCGCCGACGATGGCGCCTGTCGACGCCTCGACGCTGGACGACTACCTCGAGTATCCCGATCGGGCGTTCGCGTGGTTCGCGCGCAGCGGCGTCGGCGACGTGGTGTGCGAGGAGAAGCACATGGGCTCGCGCGCCGTCGTGGCGGTGTGCCTCGACGAGGCGGCTGCGGCGCGCCGCTTCGGGGCGACCGACGGCGAGACCGGGGCGGTGTACAGCCGCACCGGGCGGGCGTTCTTCGACCGGGACCTGACCGAGGAGTTCCTGGGACGGGTGCGGGTCGCGGTGTCGGCGTCCGGGCTGTGGTCCGAGCTGGAGACCGACTGGCTGCTGCTGGACGCCGAACTGCTGCCGTGGTCGCTGAAGGCGTCGGGGCTGATCGCGGAGCAGTTCGCGCCGCTCGGGGCGGCGTCCGGGCTGATGCTGCCCGCGGCGGTGCGGGCACTGGACGCGGCGTCCGAACGTGGGCTGGACGTCGCCGACCTGCTGGCTCGCACGCGGGCCCGCGACGACAACGCCGGCCGGTTCCGCGAGGTGCTCGCGCGCTACGCGTGGCCGACCGACGGCCTCGACGGCGTCCAGGTGGCCCCGTTCCAGGTGCTGGCGTCGAACGGGCAGACGCACGGGGGGCGTCCGCACGACTGGCACCTGGCCGTCGCGGACCGGCTCGTCGCCGCGGACCCCGACCTGTTCCGCACGACCCGGCGGCTCTTGGTCGCCACCGGCGACGCCGGGTCGGTCGCGGACGCCGAGCGTTGGTGGCTCGACCTCACGGGTGCCGGTGGAGAGGGCATGGTGGTCAAGCCGGCCGCGAACCTGATCATGAAAGGCCGGACGCCGGTGCAGCCCGGCCTGAAAGTGCGCGGACGCGAGTACCTGCGCATCATCTACGGACCGGATTACACCGACGCATCCGGGCTGGCGCGGCTCAAGGACCGCAATCTCGGTCACAAGCGGTCTGCGGCACTGCGCGAATACGCGCTGGGGCTCGAGTCGTTGACGCGGTTCGTGGCGGGGGAACCGCTGTGGCGCGTCCATGAGGCCGTGTTCGCTGTGATGGCGCTCGAGGCCGAGCCGATGGACCCGCGGTTGTGAGCGTGGGCGTTCTTGTGGTCGTCGTCGCTGCCTGACGGCGCTTGACGTGGGGATCCCCGACACCTGCTTGTCGCAGATCAGGGGGGTGTCCCTATGGTTCCTGTCAAGCTGCGGCTGGGGTTCGGGTTTCGTAGTGGGTGCCGTTGCGGAGCATGGCGTGGAGGACGTCGCAGCGGCGGCGGGCGAGGCAGATGAGGGCGGCGTTGTGCTTCTTGCCAGCG